>JACCDQ010481137.1_pt1 | contig 18384 bp, 14 predicted proteins | sample 7446031 | NCBI WGS metagenome assembly JACCDQ01 (sample SAMN15323442, study PRJNA562643) | freshwater metagenome | isolation source: river surface water | place: USA:Blue River Watershed | collected 2017-08-17
GCCCAACCATGAAAGGAGAAATCTTAAATGGAGGAGCAGACTGGCAGGTCATTTCTTCGGATAAAAGCAAAACAGAATTAGAAGCACTCTATCAGATTAAAACGGACGATGGAGTCGTGATTTTTATTCGGAATACAGGGTTACGTGTCGCAAGTGCTGAAGTAACTCAACGTATTGCAAAAGGTGAAGCGGTTAGCCCAAATGAATACTATTTTAGAGCTGCACCCAAGTTTGAAGCTCCTCGAAATACCAAGTATGCTTGGCTCAACGATGCCATTTTTGTCTGTAAAGGTGTCCGAATGCCCGACTATGTATTACTCCAAGTCTGGAAAGTGTTATAAGGAGAAGGGGGCAACGGGTTTTAATCCGTTAGACGAGTAATATACTTTTAAATGGGTTTAAATAGTTGATTAGTAGTGAATTATTGTTTTGAACGGGTTGAAACCCGTTGACCCATAACTAGACATTTTTACGAAACAAATTGAAAATAAAATGAAAAAATTATTGATTTTTTTGTTGATGTGTTCAACAAATTTATTCGCTCAGTCTATCGCTAAAATAGATACAGGGGCAATTAATGGAGCGGCTTATCGCATTGTTTTTCCTCCAAATTGGAAGGGGAAATTGGTCATGTATGCTCATGGCTATGAATTCATGGGAGCAAAACCTTTGCAAAGTCGTAACCCAGAATGGTTAAAGCGAATGACTCCCTTTTTGGAAAGAGGTTTTGCCGTAGCAGCTTCTGACTATGCGATTCAAGGCTTTGCCCTTCCGCAAGGAGTGGACGATACGGAGGCCTTACGAACCCATTTCGTAAAACAATACGGACAACCCGACTCTACTTTTATGGTGGGGCATTCGATGGGCGGTGGCATTACCCTTGCAACGATTGAAAACTTTGGTAGCAATTACGTAGGTGGTTTACCGATGTGTCCCTTGTCGAGTCGTCCTTACTTACAATGCCGTAAAGAGTTTGATATTTATGCGACCTTCAATGGCTTATTCCCAGGGGTTGTTCCTTCGTTGAAAGAAATATTTGACCCAAGTAAACCTTTTCAAGCACAAGACCCACGCAAAATTGTGACGAGAGCAAAGGAAATTAAAGCGGCCATTTTTGCCAAAGACTCCGTACTTGCTCTGGCTTTTGCCAAACGTTTTGATTTGAAAATAGACGATTTACCCATGTCTTTGTTCTTCAATGAAAACGTGTTGAGAGACATTGCTAAAAAATCAGGAGGTAATCCTTTTGACAATACCAATACTTTATACAGCGGTTTTCCTGATAACATGGAAGTAAACAAAAAAGCAGAACGTTTGCCTGCTACCGTAGATGCTAATATCGTGTTTGGGAAATATGACCGCACTGGAAATATCAATAAACCTGTTGTCTTATTACATACCATCTATGACCAATTAATTCCAGCAACATACTCTGTGGTCAATTTTGAAAACATGGTTCGTCAACAAGGTAAAGAGGCGTATTTTACCGTAAAATATACCAATGGACAAGGGCATTGTAATTTTACGCCTAGCCAAACAGGCAAAGCATTCGACGAATTACGCTATTGGGTAAAAACAGGCAATAAGGCTATCGCAGGGTTTGTGGAGTAGGTTTAGGTTTTCATTCAACATTCATCATCCAACATCATTATGATTGATATTCAAAAAGTTATCGCTATCGACGTACACACACACGCAGAAGTGTCATGTTGCCAACCGCACGACGATTATCGTCCCGAATTTGATATTGCTTTTGCCAAATACTTTAAGTCAGATAAACGTCCTACTATTCAAGAAACGGCCGATTATTACCGTGACCATAACATGGCGTTGGTCATGTTTACGATTGATTCTGAATTTGAGGTAGGGAAAAAAAGAATTCCTAACATTGAAGTGGCGGAGGCAGCCCTCAAAAACGACGATGTGATGATTGCTTTTGCCAGTATCGACCCCCATAAAGGGCGTATGGGAGCTAGAGAAGCCCGTGACTTAATTGAAAATTATGGCGTAAAAGGCTTTAAATTTCATCCAACTGTGCAAGGCTTCTATCCGTATGATAAAATGGCATATCACCTTTATGAAGTAATTGCAGAGTACAATCTACCTATGCTTTTCCATTCGGGGCATTCGGGTTTTGGCTCGGGAGTACGTGGCGGAGGAGGCTTGCGTTTGGAGTATTCAAACCCGATGCACCTCGACGATGTAGCCAAGGATTTTCCTGATTGTCCGATTATCATTGCCCATCCGAGTTGGCCTTGGCAAGACGAAGCCTTGTCAGTTGCTATGCACAAGCCGAATGTCTATATCGACCTGAGCGGTTGGTCGCCAAAATATTTTCCGAAGCAATTGATTCAATATGCCAATACGCTCTTAAAAAATCGAATGCTTTTTGGAACAGATTTCCCATTAATTACGCCAGAACGATGGATGAAGGATTTTGAAGAAGCAGGTTTTAAAGAGGAGGTAAAGCCTTTGATTTTGAAAGAAAATGCTATTACTATGTTGGGGCTAAAAGCTCAATAAATCGTCACAGAAATGACTCAAAACAATGCTTCTATCAGAGGAGGAGAATTCTTGATAAAAGAAACGGAAGCTGCTCATATTTTTATTCCCGAAGAGTTTGGCGAAGAGGAGCTGATGATTGCTCAAACCTGTTCCGACTTTATTCGCACGGAAGTTCAGCCTCGTTTAGATGAAATTGATGATGCGAAGGACAATAGCGTGATGGTGTCAATTTTGGATAAAGCGGCTGACTTGGGTTTACTGGCTACGGCAACGCCTATCGAGTATGGAGGCTTTGGTTTGGACACCAAAACTTCTTTACTGGTGGCGGAAGCATTGGGTGGAGGGCATTCGGTGTCGATTGCCATATCGGGTGATACGGGTATTGGTACATTACCCATTGCCTACTATGGTACGGACTCGCAAAAGGCGAAGTATTTGCCTCTTTTGGCTTCTGGAGCATATAAAGCGGCTTATTGTCTTACTGAACCCGATGCAGGGTCGGATGCGAATGCAGGGAAAACCAAAGCAATTTTGTCGGAAGATGGGCAACATTATGTTCTTAATGGACAAAAGATGTGGATAACCAATGCTGGTTTTGCCGATTTGTTTATTGTTTTTGCAAAAATTGATAACGATAAAGCACACACGGCTTTTATTGTAGAGAAAAGTTTTGGCGGTATGACCATGAATGCCGAAGAGCAGAAGATGGGTTTAAAGGGTTCTTCTACTCGCCAGATTTTTTTTAACGATTGTAAAGTACCCGTCGAAAATGTCCTCTACATCCGTGAAGGAGGGTTGAAAATTGCACTCAATATCCTCAATATTGGTCGTATTAAATTGGCATCAGCGGTAATCGGAGCGTCTAAACAAGTGACTTCTCAAGCGGTGAATTATGCGAATGAACGCAAGCAATTTGGTACGTCAATCAGTAGTTTTGGAGCAATCAAGCATAAAATTGCGGAAATGAATGCCAGAACGTTTGCTTCGGAATCGGCTTGTTATCGGGCAGGACAAAATATTGATGATGCCGTGGCTGATTTAGTAACTTCGGGAATAGATGCCAATCAGGCTAAATTGAAGGGAGTCGAACAATTTGCCATTGAATGTGCCATTATGAAAGTTCATGCTTCGGAGATGTTGGACTATGTGGTGGATGAAGGAGTTCAGATTTATGGAGGCATGGGCTTTTCGGTAGAAGCACCCATGGATAGAGCCTATCGTGATGCTCGAATCAATCGTATTTTTGAAGGAACGAACGAAATTAATCGGTTACTTTCCGTTGGTACCATCGTGAAAAGAGCCATGAAAGGGGAGTTGAATCTAATGCCCGCAGCGATGGCAGTAGGTAAAGAGGTTATGACAATTCCTGATTTTGAGATAGAGGAGGAAGAGGGGATTTTGGTAAAAGAGAAAAAGGTCGTTAAAAATATGAAGAAGGCAATCTTGATGATAGCAGGAGCGGCACTTCAAAAATATACAACAGCCTTTGAAAAGGAACAAGAATTAATGATGAATTTGGCGGATATGTTGATTGAGACCTACATCGCCGAATCAACCTTGTTACGAGTAGAAAAACTGATTATAATGCGTGGAGCTGAGGCTTGTAATTTACAACAAGATGCAGCCATGATTTATTTGCATGAAGCGGTCAATAAACTTGATAGTGCAGGTCAGGAGGCAATTATGTCATTTGCTGAGGGCGACGAATTGCGGGTGATGTTAATGGGCTTGAAACGCTTTACGAAAATCGAACCGATGAATTTGAAAGAAGCTCGTAGAAGACTTGCGGATGCTGCTATTGAAAAAGGAGGGTATTTGTTTTAATAGAAAGGCGTTTCAGAAATAAAATTCTGAAACGCCTTCTTGTTTAGTCTTGCTTTTTAGCAGCTCTTTTTTCTTTTATCTTCGAGCGAAACGCTTTTCTTTCCTCTGGAGACATTTCTTTTACTTTTTCTCTACGCTCTTGAAACTTCTCTTTTGCAGCTTCTTTCTCTTCAGGAGTCATGTTATTCCACTTGTCCTTCATTTGTTGAATATGCTCTTGGGCTTTCGCTCTATCTTCTGGACTCATTTCGTCCATTCGGTGTTTCATACGTTTTTCAGCTTTTTCCACTTTGGGATTCGCAGGAGTATCCGTTGTTGTTTGGGCTTGAGAAACAGTTGCTACTGCAACCAATAGCAGTGCTGATAACAATACTTTTTTCATGGTCTTGTGTATTAAGATGGAACAAGAATGTTGTTAATTATCTTTTGGACATCAACAGATTGAAAAGGTTTAATGACTACTTTCTACTTTATAAACGAGAAGTGTTAGAAAAACGTATAAAAACAAAAAAGGTCACTCGAATGAGCAACCTTTTTTGTTGTATCTTACCAAGAAGGGAAAGACTATTTCTTAACTTTCTTAACCACTTTCTCTTTAACTTTCGCAGCTCTACCTTGTTTGCCACGAAGATAGAATAATCTTGCACGACGTACTTTACCTTGACGTAATACTTCGATTTTGTCGATGTTTGGAGATAAAATTGGGAAAATTCTTTCTACACCTACACCGTTAGAGATTTTACGTACAGTAAACGTTTCGCCAGAACCAGCATTACGACGTTGAATTACTGTTCCTTGGAATACCTGAATACGCTCTTTGTTACCTTCACGAATTTTAACGTGTACGTTGATTGTATCTCCTGCTGCGAACTCGGGCAATTCTGCACGGCGTGCAGCGTTCTCAGCTTCTACGAATTTAATTAAATCCATTGTTTGATTTATTTGATTGGTTGAATAAAATGCTCGCCAATTTTAAGTGGCTTTTCAACTTAACTTAAAATTGTTATGATGCTGCCCATCATAATTAGGTACTCAGCGGTGATATTAAAGGTCTGAAAAACAAGGGTCTGTGTAATACTCGCCTATGCTTGTTGGACTGCCCAATCACGTAAGAGCCTCAATCGGGGTGCAAAGTTCGGAACTATTTTTTTGAAATACAACAGATTAGCTTAAATATATTCCTTCAAGATTGCCTAAATCGCTGTTTTTCCTAGTCTAAGTAGTTATCAGTTTAACGTTTAATGTTCAAAGATTTGAATAAGTCGCTATTATCTAATGGTTTGTGCTGTGTTTTGAGACAAAATATAAACTATTTATCAACGAGTACTTATACTAAACTAGGTTTGCAAAATTAGGTTCTCCTATTTTACTGATAGGTGGTTCTAGATACTTTTGTAAACTAGCTACCTTTCAATTATAAAGGAATGATGGTGCTATTCTTGATTTCAGACATAACAAAGGAGCTGTTGATATGAGCTACACTTTGTAAATCAGCAAGTTTGGTCTGGTAAAACTCGTTATAAGCCTCCATATCTCGTACGATAACCTTAATGAGGTAGTCAAAATTACCAGATACTACATTGCACTCAATCACTTCTGGAAACGCATTGATGGCGGCTTCAAATTCGCTAAAATGATTCTTTTGCTGCTTATCAAGTGTTACATTACAATAAACAATTAGGTGACGACCTAGTTTTTTCTTATTTAATAAGGTTACGTACTTTTCAATAATTCCCTCTTGTTCGAGCCTTTTGATACGGTCGTGGGTAGGAGTCATCGACAAATTGATTTGTTTAGAAATGTCTTTTAAGGTTAGCTGGGCATTCTCCTGTAGTAATCGAAGAATATGTAAGTCTGTTGCGTCTAAATTCATGGAGAAAAATTTACTTTTTCGGTAGATTAAATTATTGTAAACAGAAATTATTACTGTATTAATAGTAAAATTATATTATATTTTCTTATTTATTTGATTTTGTCATTGGTATTTTCTGTATGTGTAACTTGCACCCATCAAACACTTCATCTTCAAACAACGCTTTGCTCTGGTATTTGGTTTAATCCAACGATTAAGCCAAATACAGATGCAAGGTATTAATCATCCTCTATCATGATTATTGGTATTCCAAAAGAAATCAAGAACAACGAAAACCGTGTTGCTCTTACACCCGCAGGAGTTTTAGCTCTTAAAAAAAGTGGACATACGGTGTATGTACAATCGACAGCAGGGTTAGGTAGTGGTTTTGCTGACGCAGACTACGAGCAAGCAGGAGCTGAAATTCTTCCTACTATCGAGGCTGTATATGCAATAGCTGAGATGATTTGTAAAGTGAAAGAACCTATTGCTTCTGAATACTCGTTGATTAAAGAAAATCAATTATTATTCACATACTTCCATTTTGCCTCGTCAGAACCGCTTACAAAAGCGATGATTGAGCGTAAATCGGTTTGTTTGGCGTATGAAACCGTCGAAAAAGCAGACCGCTCGTTGCCTTTATTAGTACCAATGTCGGAAGTGGCAGGACGTATGTCAATCCAAGAAGGAGCTAAGTACCTTGAGAAACCAATGGGAGGAAGAGGCGTGTTGTTAGGAGGAGTAGCAGGAGTGAAGCCAGGCAATGTCTTGGTATTAGGCGGAGGAGTTGTAGGAACACAAGCAGCCAAAATGGCGGCTGGTTTAGGAGCAAACGTTACCATTATGGACGTTAGTCTTGCACGACTCCGTTATTTAGATGATGTGATGCCTGCGAATGTGACAACCCTAATGTCGAACGAATATAATATCCGTGAAGCCATTAAAACTGCCGACTTAATTATTGGAGCAGTACTAATTCCTGGGGCAAAAGCACCACATTTGATTACCCGTGAAATGTTGAAGGAGATGCGTGAAGGAACGGTACTAGTCGATGTGGCAGTAGATCAGGGCGGTTGTATTGAAACCTGTAAACCTACTACACACGAAGCACCAACGTTTGTAATTGACGGTATCGTGCATTATTGCGTAGCCAATATGCCAGGGGCTGTGCCTTATACTTCCACGTTGGCCTTGACGAATGCTACATTACCGTATTGTTTGGCATTAGCCAACAAGGGCTGGAAAAAAGCGTGTCAAGAAAATGAAGAACTGAAAAAGGGGCTAAATGTCGTTCATGGTAAAGTAGTTTATCAAGGCGTTTCCGAAGCTTGGGATTTACCATTGAGCAGTTTAGAAGACCTATTAAGTGAATAGATGGAATTACTTTTATGTTTGATTATAAACCTCCTGATGTTAGTCAGGAGGTTTTTTTGTACCCCTCCAACCAAAGACACACTTCTGGTTTTATTCTGATAATTTCCTGTATTATCCATCAACAAATCCAATCAAATGAAAATAACACTCCTCTCAATGGCACTGCTTGCCTTATGTATTTCTTGTAAAAATGATGCGAAAGACACGAATCAACTGGCTATTCAAGGCACGTGGAAGCTTATTTCGGGAATGACTATCGAAAAAGGAGATACTATTCTGACAGATTATACGCAGAAACAAGAGTTTATCAAACTGATTAATGCGACGCATTTTTCTTTTTTACGCCATGATTTGACGAAAGGGAAAGGAAAGGATGCCGTTTTTTCAGCAGGAGGAGGGACATACACCTTGCAGGGAAACAAGTACAGCGAATACCTTCAATATTGTAATTACCGAGAATGGGAAAATAATCACTTTGACTTTATGCTGAAACTTGAGAACGATACGCTTACGCAAGAAGGGCGAGAGAAGATTGATAGCTTGGGCGTTGACCGCCTAAATGTAGAAAAGTATATTCGGGTTAAATAAAAAAGCGGGTTGCCTTATCACAGAGCAACCCGCTTTTATTATTTGCTGCTAGTACCTTCTTTTTGAAAATACCAATAAGATAGTGCCACAGGCACAACAACTATCGTAAATAGGATAACTCCTAGGATACTCAACAAGACCGTGTTTAGTTCCATTGTTAAAGAAAGAACGAGTGAGAGTAAACCGCCTGCTAACCATAAACGTCCTGCAAGTAAGTGGGTTTGTTTCCAGACGTTTTCGTTACTCATTGTCCATGGGGTACGAATACCAATAAAATAATTTGGTCGTAATGTCTGGAAGTAATTTCCCATCATCGCCAATAAGGCTGCCACAATGGCAATTAAATATTGTGGCTCACTAAGTTCACCTGCTTTTGCGGCATAAAGAATATAGATACCGAGTAGCATCATAAAAAAACTGATGATGTGACGAAGCGAATCATACTTTTGTCCCATTTCATTGATGCGTTTTGACGGGTCTATTTTGGGAAGTATCAGCATCAAAAGATACGTCCCAATTGACATTCCCCCTACCAGAAAAAATAAGGTACTTTTTGATGACCAATCGTTGGGTTTCCCATCCATTCCAAAGTGGGTAGGTACTGAATCTGGTAGTTCGTGCCAGATTCCGATTAAATACAGCATTGGGGTAAGTGTCCATACCCATAAAATTGCTTCTCTTAGATACTTGTTCATGGTGCTATTTTTTTAAGGAAAGAATGTATTGAACTAAATCATCAATGACGGTTGTGTTGATTGAGTAGTGAATAAACTGCCCTTTCTTTACAGTCGTTACTAAGTCTGCTCGTTTGAGTTTATCGAGATGATGTGAGATACTTGGAGCGGTCATGTCAAACCTGCTGGCAATATCTCCTGCTGTCATATCTTGCTCTCGGAGAAGGTTCAGAATTTCCCTGCGGACAGGGTCATTCATGGCTTTGAAAATATCGTTCATAAATAGATAATTAAATAATTAGATAAATGTCTAAATATTTAATTCAAAATGCAACAATAAATGTTTTTTTAGAAAAGAAAATGGATGGTTGGTAATGCTGAGTGTTAAAAGGGCGTGTTATTATCTCTGTTTAAACACGTTACATTAGGAAGGGAATATAAAGAAAAAAGGCAATTATGCGGTTGCATAACTACCTTTGAAAAAATAAGCGAGTAGAGCCGCCACTCTACTTCACTCAAGAAATAAAATACATTTTATGCTGGTCAGGTAAATATTTGCTCTGTCGTAATTGATAACCAAATCTACATCAATAATGCCTTTGAATCCTAAAAAGGGGGGGAGACAAAAGGGGGACTGATGTGTTTTTTTATAAAAAAAATTAAATAAATTATATTTTAGCCATTTCTTACGTATTTTTATTCTAATTAATACTCACTTATCAATCCGCCATTGATTATGACTCGTTATTTGTTTATTGCCGTACTCTGTTGTATTTCTGTAACTAGTTGGTCTAAAAACCGTCTATTAGACAGTCTTCGTCATGCCTATTTACTGGCAAAAGGCAATACGCAAATTAGTGCAAGCATTGATTATGCTAGAAAATTACCCATAGCTGATTCTACGGAGGCAATATCTCTCCTAAAAAAAGCGATTAAGCAAGCCCAAAAAGTACGATATATCAAAGGAGAAATTAGAGCAAATCATTGGTTAGGGTGGTATTATTTTGAAAACTTACATAATCCACAGCAAGCAATACCCCTATATAAAACGGCTATTGCGTTGGCATTAAAACATAGAGATTATGATGAGGCATTTTGGGTGTATGCTATTCTTAAAGATGTTCATGTTTTTTTATCGGATTATATTGAGGCAATAAAGCTACTCAACGAAGAAAAAGACATAGCAAATAAAATAAAGCGTTATCATTATTTGACGAGTATTCAGGCTGGACTATTGCAGTGTTATGGGGGTGTTGGCGATTTTAGAAAGGCTCAAGAGGCATTTTTGCAAGGAATTACTGCTGCAAAAAAAGCTAATGATTCACATACGAGCTGGTTGTTATATTCTACGATGTCAGAAATAAAATTACAAGAAAAAGAACCTGTTCAGGCCTTAATGTACTTGAACAAAGCTATTGATATTGGTCGTCAAACCAATGAATATTATAATGTGCTTAATCTACAATCAAAAGTTAACTTGCTAATCAACTTTAACCAGCTTGCATCAGCAGAGAAATTGTGCTGGGCAATCAGGAAACGAATGGAAACGATTGAGTCGTTTGAGTTTGTAGGAACGAATAATGCTTCTTTAAGTTATATCTATCTTGCTCAAAAGGATTACAATAAGGCATTAGGGTATGCATTACTATCTTACAAAGAAACAAAGCAAGCAGGAAATGAAGAAAACCTCATAAAATTAGATAGTACTCTATTGAAGATTTATCAAGGACTGGGAGATTTTAAGAGTGCGTTTAATTATAGTACGCATTTTATTGCATTAAACGAAAAGTTACTCTCAAAGGAAAAAATAAAACAGTTTCAGAACATACAGTATCGGCACGAGATGAATGAGAAACAGCAAGCCTTTGAGAATGAGCAACGAGTGAAACAGATGTATATCTTCATAACAGTGGTGTTGTGTCTAATTTTAGTCTTATTAGTTATCGTATTAATAATTAAGCAGAAAAATAATCAGTTGCAGGTGAAATTATTAGATGAGGCTACTCAAAATGAGGAACAAAACCGAGCAAAGATGCAGTTTGAAATGGATAGTAAGACGAGGGAGTTGACCTTTATGGCGATGATTGCAGACCAGAAAAATGTGTTTTGGCAAAGTGCACAGCAAAAGCTCAGAGAAAAACTCAAGGAGATGCCTTCTATTTCAGAACAGGATATCAGAAGTATTTTCAAAATCATTACACAAAGTACAGAATACCATGATGAATGGGCTACGTTTAAAGTCCATTTTGAAAGTGTTCATCCGCAGTTTTTCATGACATTAACTCAGATAGCGTCTAACCTAACTGCTTTAGAGTTACGTCAGTGTGCTTATATTAAAATTAATCTATCCCCAAAGCAAGTTGGAAGTCTGCTTAATATCACTCCTGACGCTGTGAAAAAAGCTCGAATGCGTATCAAGAAAAAGCTAAATTTGAGTCCAGAAGATAGTTTAAGTAAGTTTATAGCGACGATACAAGGGTAAGTCAGCGAATAGATAATAAGTTATTATTGCGTTCTGAGACCTTATTGGTTGATTGGATGGCGATTTTGGAGAGCTTGAGTAAATCACAAAATTAGCGTGTTTACGAATGGAGTTGATTTTTAGTGAACAGGGGTTGGCTTAATAAAATGAGATTAACATTATTATCATGAAATTGTTTGTATCGTTACTAACTATACTTTGCTCTACAGTGTTGAGCTTTGCGAATATTTCCAAGCAAGATAGTTTGGAAAAAATTTATCTAAAAGAAAAAGGCAACCCTAAAATAGACGTTGCACTTGAGTATGCTTGTGAATTAGCTCCATCTGATTCTGTGCGAGCGATTAGAATTTTGCAAGAATCCTTACAACAGGCAATACGAAGCCGCTATGTCAATGGACAGATAAAAGCATATAGCTATACGGGTTGGTATTATTTTGAAAAATTACATAACCGAAACAAAGCACTTCCATTTTTTGAAAAAGCAAAAGAGTTATCTAAAGTATATAGAAATGCAAGAGAGCTATTTTCGGCCTATCGTCGTTTAACGGATACTTATGTCTTCGTCGGAGATTTTATTGGAGCCATAGACATCTTGGAAGAAGCTGAAAAAGCTGCTAAAGAGACGAACAACCAACGATATCTGCTGAGTATCTATACGGCATTCATTTCTTGTTATGCAGGGGTTGGTGATTTTGAGAAAGCAAATAGTATGTTTCTAGAAAGCCTCAAACAGATACCTGTATCTAAAAATGAAGAAGAAGTTTGGTATTTATATAATATCATGGCAGATGTGAAACGGCAGGAACGCAAACCTAAAGAATCGCTGTACTACTTAAACAAATCGATTGAAATAGGCACCAAAATAAAGGCTTATTACAATGTACTAAACCTACAGTCAAAAGTAGATTTGCTGATACAGGCTAACCAAATTAAAGAGGCTGAAGAGCTCTGTAAGGCCATTCGAAAAGAGATGGAAGGTATGCCTGCTTACGCCTTTGTTGGAAGTAATAATAAATCATTTAGTTTGATTTACATGGCCAAAAAAGAGTACGCCAAGGCTCTTAGTTATGCACAACGCTCGTATAAAGAAATTGCAGCTACAGGCAATGAGAATAATCTCATTGAGGTAGACACTATTTTGTCGAATATCTACGAAAAATTAGGGAATCATCGCCAAGCTCTTTATTACCTGAAAGAGCACAACATCCTGTACACAAAAATTTTGTTGAACGATAGAATTAAAAACTTTAATAACCTACAATATCGACTAGGATTAGAACGAAAACAATTTGAAATTGATCGTACTGAACGAAGTAAAAAAATGTATGTCATTATTTCATTTGTGCTTTTCTTAATTTTAGTACTGGTTGTTGTTGTCTTTTTTATCAAGCAAAAAAATAACCAGTTGATGGTAAAGTTACTGGATGAAGCGGCTAAGAATGAAGAGCAAAAACGGGCAAAAATCCAATATGAAATGGATAGTAAAACCAGAGAGCTGACTTTAATGGCTATGGCAGCGGACCAAAAAAATGTACTGTGGCAAAATTTGCAACATGAGTTAAAGGAAAAGTTGAAAGAGATGCCTTCTGTTTCTGAAAATGATATAAAAGGAATTTTTAAAATTATTGATCAGAATGCCAATGAACATGATGAATGGGCTACGTTTAAAGTCCATTTTGAAAGTGTTCATCCTCAGTTTTTTACCATGTTGAGCACTTTTGCACCAAATCTCACTCCCTTAGAGTTACGTCAGTGTGCTTATATTAAAATCAATTTATCTCCTAAACAGGTAGGAAATCTCCTAAATATCACGCCAGACTCGGTTAAAAAAGCTAGGATGCGTATCAAGAAAAAATTAAATCTTAGTCCCGAAGATAGTTTGACGAAGTTCGTAGCAACCATACTAGAAGGAATGATGCTAAAAATATAGGGTGGACTTTTTTAAGAAAACCTCGTTGTATACTTATTCGGCGACTAACTTCTAAACAAGGTACAAATCCTTTCTATGGTCTATCTCTTCATCAGCAATAATGGTAGAAATATCAGGAATATATATACAAATTCTTTACGAGAAAGCCTTCAACTTTGTAGCGTCAATTTATAGGTATTCCAAGGTTGCTTTTCTTCTTCCCTCTAAAGACGGATAATGAACACTAATCAGCATGGTATCTTTGTGACATTTAAGGTGTTATGTGTTAAGTACTTTTCTTGCCTCGCAAGCTTGGTATAGTACGGTAATACCTGTAAAAAACATGTTTAAATAATTTTTTATGCTTTAATGAAAGAGGCGACTCTTGGTTAAGGAAAAGGGAATAGTTATATCATTATATTTTTCAAAAAATAGACAACAAAATTGACTAATTTTTGAAAAATAGGAACGAATATCATTTTTCAGAGGTTATTAAATCATAGGATTATCCAAAAATCCCCTACAGTTAACTAAATACAATCAACAAATTTGTTTTACCTAGCAATGCCCATGTTCCAGATTAGAAAACTATTACCCGTAATGTCGCTTGCTGCATTATTGGTTTTAAAAATTCCCACGAGTGTCGATGCCCAGAATTTGGCACAAGACAATTCGTCGGAAAAGCTTGGGGCAACATCCCTTTTAACGGATGCCACGCTTGATAATGTAGTGCAATATGCTCTCAAAAATCACCCACAAATTCAGCAATCGCAAATTGACCAGCGTATTGTGGAAAATACCATCAAGAGTAAATTAGCCGATTGGTATCCACAGCTTAACTTCAACTACAATTTACAGCATAACTTTTTGGTTCAAACGAGCATTATCGGCGGAAATCCAGTAAAGTTAGGGGTTGACAATACCTCGGCTGCTCAGTTTACGGTTTCGCAAAATATCTTCAATCGGGATGCCCTTTTGGCTAACAGAAGCCAGAACGATGTCCGTTTACAAGCTACTCAGACGACCACCAACCTTAAAATCGCCTTAGTTGCCAATGTATCGAAGGCTTTTTATGCAGTTTTGGCAACCAAACAACAAATCAAAGTAAGTGAAGGTGATATTGCTCGTTTGCAACGAAGCTTGAAAGATGCGACAAATCAATACAACGCAGGAACGACCGATAAGATTGATTTTAAGCGAGTAAGCATCACCTTAAACAATACCCTTGCCTTGAAAAAAAGCAATGAAGAATTGTTGAAAGCTCGTTTACAAACCTTGAAATCCTTGATGGCTTATCCAGAAAAAGAGGATTTAGCCATTGTGTATGATACCTTACAAATGGAAAAAGACATGGTGCTGGACACCCTTCAACAAGCGGATGTTACCTCTCGTATTGAATATAAGCAATTGGCAACCTTGAAAAAACTGCGTGAAGCCGATTTGAAGTATAATCAATGGAGTTATTTACCAACAGTAGCATTCAATGGGGCGTATAATTTAAACTTCTTAAATAACTCATTTGCGGATTTATACGCTAAAAATTATCCTAACTCTTTTGCAGCCTTAACCCTGAGTTTACCCATTTTTCAAGGAGGTAAACGCAAGGCTAATATTAATTCGGCCGAGTGGCAACTCAAGCGTTTGGACTTAGATGTTACGAACTTGAAATTGAATGTAAATAACGAATATCAACAAGCATTGGCGAGTTATAAAAGTAACCTAGCCGTGTTTCTTTCTCAAAAAGAAAACATGGAACTTGCCAAAGAGGTCTATGACCTGATTCAGTTGCAATACCGTTCGGGGATTAAAACGTACTTAGAAGTTATCACGTCCGAAACCGACCTTCGTACCGCCAGAATCAATTATTATAACGCTTTATACTTGGTACTTTCGAGTAAAGTAGATGTGCAAAAAGCATTGGGGCAATTGAACTGATAGAAGATTTTGAATTTTGGATTTTGAATGTTGGATGTTCGGGGCAGTGATTTGTCTGATATGCCGTGAATTAAGTATCAAGAGGCATTTATTTCAAGAATTACATAAGAATACAGTAACCATAAATAATTGATTACTAAACGTTAAGCAACTATGTCTTTTATGAGACTATGTGGTTAAACATAAATTCAAAATTTAAAATTCAACATCCAAAATCTTCCCAAATGAATTAATAGACATTTTAAAATAGAAGCAATATGTTTTTCAATAGATCAATACAATTTTCAATTATCGCAGGAGTATTCTTAATGAGCTCTTGTGGCGACAAAAAGGCACAGCAAATGCCTGCTACTCCCCCTGTTTATGTAAGTATCGAGGAGGTACAAGCAACCGATGCGGCTTATCATGACGAATATCCTGCTACAGTAACGGCCTTAGATGTTGTAGAACTTCGTCCACAAGTAAGTGGCTTTATTACGGGAGTACATTTCAAAGACGGTTCACGAGTACGCAAGGGGCAATTATTGTACTCGATTGACACGCAATTGTATGAAGCAAATTATGACCAAGCAGTAGCTAACTTGAGCGTACAAGAAGCCAATTTGGTAAAAGCTCAAAAAGATGCAAACCGTTACCATGAATTAGCTAAAAACGATGCCGTTGCTAAGCAATTAGTTGATAATGCTGATGCGGCATTGGAAGTAGCAAAAAAACAAGTAGAAGCCCTAAAAGCAAATATCAAAGGAGTACAAACCAATGTGCGTTATACCAAAGTATATGCTCCATTCGATGGAACAATTGGGATTTCTTTAGTGAAAAAAGGAGCGGCTGTTACGGCTGGTCAAACGGTGTTGAATACCGTTTCGACAGATAACCAATTGGCGGTAGATTTTAACGTTGACCAGAGCGATATTTACTATTTTGCGAATTTAATCCAAAAAGGAACAAAGGCTAATGATTCCACTTTTACCCTTGCTTTCGGAAATGATATTTACCCGTATAACGGAAGAATTTTATTGATGGATAGAGCGGTTGACCCGCAAACAGGAACGATTAAAACACGTTTAGCTTTCCCGAATCCGAAAAACTTATTGCGTTCGGGTATGACAGGAACGGTACGAGTATTGACAACGTCAAAGCGTGCGGTCATTATTCCTTACAAAGCAATCACCGAACAATTGGGTGAGTTTTTTGTCTATGTTCCTGGCGATAGCAGTAAAGCAACGCAAAAAAGAGTACAGTTAGGCAAAGCCTTAGGTACAAATGTTATGGTAAAAGATGGGTTGAAAGAAGGGGATAAAGTAATTGTAGAAGGTATTCAAAACCTACGAGAAGGCTCGGTATTTACCACGGTAATGCCTGAACCAGCTAAAAAATAAGTCTTGAAGTTGAGAAAGAGTTAAAAGTTTAGGAGTTTAAAGAGGAAAGATAAACCGATCCTAGGAGTGTTGGTTTACCCCAAAGGCTATTGTATTTTTCTGATAATTAGCACTTTGTGCCTACGTCCCTTTGTAAACTTGATACCTCGTTCCTACCAATAGACAAATTATTAATTCATCGCATTTAAAAAATATACATCATGATAGCAGATGTTTTTATAAAAAGACCCATTACGGCAATCGTTACCTCGTTGGTATTGGTGATTGTCGGGTTGATTGCCGTTTCGACATTACCCATTTCTCAATATCCTAACATTACTCCCCCAACCATTACGGTATCAGGGAATTTTACGGGGGCAGATGCACAAACGGTAGAACAAACGACTACCACGCCAATTGAAACCCAAATTAATGGTACGCCCGGCATGACCTATATGTCGAGTAACAGTACCAGTAGCGGGCAAAGTTCGATTAACGTCACCTTCGATATTGGTACGGACGTGAACATTGCTGCGATGGACGTGCAAAACCGTGTAAGTGTGGCTCAACCGACCTTGCCCGATGCCGTAAAACGTTTAGGGTTAACGGTTCGTAAACGTAACCCAAGTATTATGATGGCCATCGCCTTGTACTCGCCAAATGGGACACACGATGCTAAATTTATTGGAAACTTTGCCAACATTTATGTAAAAGATGCCCTTCAACGGGTGAAAGGAGTAGGGGATATTGTTTCTCGTGCCGATGATTTTGGGATGAGAATTTGGTTGAATCCTGAGAAATTGGCAGCCTTAAAAATGACTCCAGCAGACATTTCAGCCGCTTTGGCGGAGCAAAACCTACAAGTTGCCGCAGGGATTGTCGGGGGAAATCCACAGCCTTCGAGCCAAGCATTTGAATATAGTGTGTTAACAAACAGTCGTATCAATACAAAAGAACAGTTTGAAAATGTCATTGTACGCACAGCTCCAACTACGGGAAGTATCGTCTATTTAAAAGATGTAGCACGAGTAGAATTAGGACGTTTTGACTATGGCTTAAATGCCTTCGTAGCAGGTAAACCAGCTGCTTTCGTGATTCTTTATTTAGCACCAGGGGCAAACGCTTTGAGTACCTATGAAGGAGTGAACAAAGCATTGGACGAAATGAGAAAAACCTTCCCTAAAGATATTGACTATGTCGTTCCGTTGGAATCGGCATCGGTCGTGAAAGTATCAATCGAAGAAGTAATTCATACCTTGATAGAAGCCTTGATTTTGGTAATTTTGGTGGTATTCTTATTCCTACAAAGTTGGAGAGCGACCTTAATTCCGATTTTGGCAATTCCTGTATCCCTAATCGGAACATTTATCTTCTTTATTCCTTTTGGATTTACGATAAATACCCTGACTTTATTTGCCTTTGTATTAGCCATCGGGATTGTGGTGGATGATGCCATTGTGGTAGTAGAAGCCGTGCAACATAACATGGACGATTACGGAATGACTCCTAAAGAAGCAACGGTAAAAGCCATGAAAGAAATTTCTGGTCCAGTAATTGCCATTGCCTTGATTCTAGCCGCAGTATTTGTACCCGTAAGTTTTGTACCGGGGATTGTGGGGCAGTTGTATCAACAATTTGCCATTACGATTGCCGTTTCGGTAATGCTTTCTGCATTTGTAGCCTTGTCCTTAACACCAGCCTTATGTACCTTGATGTTAAGACCGTCGAAAGCGAAAGATGCAAAGAAAAATCTGTTGGAGAAATTCTTCTATGCTTTCAATACCAAATTCGATAGCCTAGCACATTCTTATACGAGAGGGGTTGCGAAATGGATAAAAGCCACTCCGTTGGTGATGGTGATGATGGTGTGTTTGTTTGTAGGC
>JACCDQ010656528.1_pt1 | contig 18384 bp, 28 predicted proteins | sample 7446031 | NCBI WGS metagenome assembly JACCDQ01 (sample SAMN15323442, study PRJNA562643) | freshwater metagenome | isolation source: river surface water | place: USA:Blue River Watershed | collected 2017-08-17
AGGCATGATGTTCTTTATGATCGGGCTCATCTTAGCAATGGGCGGAGTTGGTGGAGTCGAAACTAGCCTGAGCAATTGGGTACTGTTTCAAAGCTCTGTGATTGCGTTTGTGGGCATTGCATTGATGGCTGTGGGTGTCAGCTACGTCAACGAAGCAGAGCGCAGCCTCAAGCGACGACCCTGGTCGCTGTCTTAAGTATAACACAAGGCGGTGTCCTTTGTCAACCCAAAGGCCCGCTGTTCGTGTGTGCGTGTGCGACCCCTAGACAGATCTACTAGACTTTTCTAGGTAAAAACGGTTGACTGGGTAGCCTGTCCTATGTATAATAGATACATCAACTACACAAGGAGCGCAAGATGACAATGCTTACTAACCCCAACCAAATCCAAGCCTTCCGCATTGCAACACTTATCAAAGGCATCCAACTGGAAGCACGTGGACTGAAGATGAGCCGAGGCAAGAGCTGCTTGGCAATTGCAAAAGCAGAGCTGGGACTAGGACGTACAGCAAAACGTGAGGATGTAGTTGCACAGCTTACAGCAAGAAAAGAAGAGTTGTTGGCAGCATAAAAAGGTAGACAGGGAGGCAACTCCCTGTTATACTAGCAACATCAACAACGCACAGGAGCGAAACTATGCAAAAACTCACAGCCAAAAACAAAAGCAAGTTGCTCAACGATGCAGTGGACTTGTTGGAACAGGTTGCTCTGCTGACTAACAAAGCCTTGGGCGCAAACACAGACGCGGGCTTTGAGACACGCACACGCATTGAGGAATTGAAGGAAGACTTGATTGCGGACATTGTGGAATTTGACCATCAGGCGGGCAACCGTATAGTATAACACAAATCAAGGTCAAAAGTCAATGCCAAAATTGCAGGAAAATGGGTTGACTTTTGTGGCAGACTGTGGCATAATACAGACACTGCAAACAAGGAGCGCAAGATGGCAACGACAAAGACACGCAAGGTGGCACGGATTATGTGTGACAGCACAGGACGTGGACACTGGATTTTTAACGACAAACTGGCAGACGGCACACGCAGTTTGAAGGTTTGGGGTTGGACGCAGGCAGACTACACGGATGCAAAGGGCTTTTTGGAAGGCTTGGGCTGCAAGGTGACGCTGGTGCAAAAGGAAAAGTACAGCGCACGTGGCGGGCGGAATTATACTATGACGCGACTGCATGTAACAGAGTGAAAAATAACGGCAAAAAGTGCTAGACAGCTGGCGCTTTTTGCGTTATAATAACTACATGTTAAACAAACTGCAGGAGCGAAGAATGCAAAAAAGTTTTGTTAAGTTGTGCAATTTGTTAGACTTAGTTTACGAGGGCGAGACAGACGAACAGCGCGAGGCGTGGGTGCGCAATGTAGTGGGCACTGTAGGCGAAGAGGGCTATTGCTTAGACACTAACGGTGACGACTATACTGTAAAACAGTTTAGCGCAGAAGACGTAGAGTTTGACGACGTTAGTTGTTATAACTTTATGGGCAGTGCATTGGAGCAGGAGCGTTTTTACAGCGCAGAATGGTTTGTAGTGCGTGAGAAGGCTACTGGCGACTTGTATGCGTTAGAGACGGACGACATTTACGAGTTTTAAAATAACTGCAAATAGTGCTTGACTGCAGGCACTATTTGCGTTATACTAGCAGCACAGCAACAAACACAGGAGCGCAGAATGTTTTTAAGCACAAAAAGTGTACGCAAACTTGCAAAAACTTTTAACACAGCAGTACGCACACAAACGTACACGGACAAAACAAGCGAGCGGGATGCTACACGGCGCAGCGTAGTGTTTTGTTTTTGGGACGGCAACGAGGCGGACAAACTGTACGAGGGGCTTAAAACGCTGATTGCAGAGGGCGGCTTTGCAAACACAGTAAAGCGCACAGGCACAGACGCTAGCTATGCTAACAGGACTAGCGGCGGGGAATACGTGCGTGTTATTGCAAAGCTAGAGCAATAAACAACAACGAGGGGTTGACAAACGACCCCTCGTTGTGTTATAATAAAAGTAGCGCCTAGAGCGAAGGCCCGCTGTGACTTATTTGTAAAAAACACTTGCATTGGAATCGTTTTTGCAGTATAATAAACACTTAACAACACAGGAGCGCACAATGCAAAACACAGTAGCAGCAGGGCAGTACACAGTTAAAGTCGCTAAAAAAGAGCTGCCATTTGGCAATAACTTTGTTGTACAAAAAGCAAAAGTTGTACAGTACGCAGGACAGGATGAGCTCGCTTGTGTAGTGCTTTGCACAGCTGACAGCAGAGAGCCAGGACGCAAGTACTTTGTGCAATACAGCATACAGGGCAAGTTGCAGGAATGCAACACACTTAACTAACACAGGGGGCTTGACGCCCCCTTCATTCTATGTTATAATATAGCTAAGACTCACCACGGCCCGCTGTGACGAATGACGAAAGGGCGACATTGCTGCCGCCCCTTGCTTACTCTCGCCAGCAATCGCTTGCCAGCTCTACTGTGCGTGTCTCGCCGCCAATGTAATCGCCTTCAAAGCCATTGTCGTTTTCCAACACCAGTACTGTTCTGCCCAGCGTGTCCCTGTCAACACGAACAACTTTGCCGCATTGCTCAATGTCGCTTTTAAAGCACACCCAGTCACCCGCCTTGACCGCCCGCCCATCAACTTGTGCCATCGCTCGCTCCTTCACTAAAAATACTTTGTTTAGCGTATGTGACGATTATACACTAAACAAAGCACTTTTGCAAGTGCTTTTTTTTACTATGCAGTTTGTTGCATAGTTGCATTATTGTGCATTGCGCTAATGCGTTGCAACGTGCCCTGCACATCCGCGTCCAGTAAGTCCCCACTAACATACTGTGCATTGCGTTGCGTAATGTTAGTGCTAAAGTAAGCACAAACTAAACGCACAGTGCCCAGTTTGTTGTTTTTTTGCACTTTAAAAAACATTTTATTGTTTTGTGCAATAGTGCTTTGTTTTACATTTTGCATTTTAACGCTCCTGCATTTGTTTAACAAGTGTGTAGTATAACGCAAAACACGCAACAATGCAAGCATTATTTTTAAGTGTTGTACGAACACAACAGAAAATTCAGGCGCTACTACATTATAGCATATTTTTTTACCAAAAGTCAAGCAGTTTATTTGCCATTTTTTTGCAAAAAAGTATTGACGTGGTGCAGGCTTTGCGCTATACTAACAACACTTAAACAAAGGAGCGCACTATGCAACAAGCACAAATTATCTCTGCACTTGCACTTAAAGCTAAAAATACTAGCGTAACAGGCGCACAAGTAGAGCAACTTTTGGCTAATGTAAAAGGCGTTACATTTGCACAGATTACAAGTGTAACAGATGTTAAAACAAGCGCAAAGCACAAGCACGTGAGCATTAAGAAAGTGACATGCGCTAACGTGCAATTGTTTAACAACTTAAAGGACTTTGACGTTTACGCTAAAGCAGTTAAGCGAGACGCAGGCGTGCAGGACTTTGTAACAAGCGAGACATGGTTTGAGCATACTAATTGCTTTAGCTTAGTAGCGCACAAGACTACAGGCGAGCAGTATTTGTATGCAATTTACAACAGTGCAAAAAGCGCATACATTGTGGACGGCGTTGTTGCAGATAAACAACAGGTTGCACAATACTTGACAGCTAGCGAGGCGGCAAAGCTAACGCAAACAAGCACATATAACGTGACAAACGGCGTAGAGCATAGCGTTGTAGTGCGTGTGCTGAAGCTGGCTAGCTTGGTTAGCATTAGCGCACAAAAGCAGACGCTTACTGTATAAAGGCACAGTGGGGTGTTGTGTAACAGCAACACCCTGTTAAATTTTTCTTGACTGGGACCCACGTGTGTGTTATAACAGGCACCCACGTGGCATTTTTACAACAATAAAAAAATATTTCTTGACAATGGGTACCCGCGTAGTATATAATATAGAATAACCTTTTTTTTCTAGCGCAAGGGTTTTTTTCACTTTTCTCCAAGGGGTATGTAGCGTAGAAACCGGGTCCAAAACTCTAAGTACTTCTTTATAATTTTTCGCGACGCAATTTTTTGAACCTCACAGGTACCCATTTGGGCTCGCCCCGGAACTATAATTGACTATAGAACACTATAGAACACTATATACTATCATGTACACACCCATTGACTACGATCCCATCATCCTGGAAATCATCCTGGAACTACTTAAATCATCATGAATGTCAGCTTTCGTCTCTGGATATTCCGAGTAACTCTCCTACCCAGGTTCCGAGTAAGCATTTCATTTACCCGTAAAATCCTTGGTGGAAAACGCTAAGTACCCCAGTAAAATTTTTCGCGATCAGATTTCGTCAGGATTCAAACACCCATTTGGGCTTCACTTCCAGTCACGATAGAAGTACTTGTCCACGCCCAGGAATCGCTGCTGTACGTCCACTGTTTGTATACGGTCACTCCATCGTAGTCGGTGGGGCTGATCGAACCATATATAACACAATGGCGTACCAGCCTTGATCACATAGTCTCGTTGCCCAGATTCCGGAATCTCCCAGAAGGTGTTGACGTTCAACTGTTGACTGACTGTTTCCCTGCCCCAGATTACTCCAGCTGGGATTCTCCACGCTGCATCAGTGTGATAGTCAGGTTGTAGGAATATATAACTGTCACCGTGACTGTTCAGCAATATGGGCAGCTCAAATTTCAAGTTCACACGGTTTCTAAATAATTCAACGCCCTCTGCGTGGTACTGTCGTGCAGGGTGACTCATGATGTTGATCAACTGTGTGCTGGCTGTGTTGACCAGGAACTCACCACTAGAGTCGATGCTTATGTGTATCTCCGTGGGAGTCTTTACTAGCCAGCTGTTGTCCAGGACGTGATTAATCGCTGGGCATACTCGGGCAGTGGGTGCCACGGGCTGTAGACTTCTACTTAGAGTGTTGCTGTCTATCTCACGTTTAAAGAATCGTTCTTTGACGTTTCGGTAATAGTCTCGGACACTGTGAGTAGTATCGGCCAGCGTGGTCAAAGCTGTGTGCCAGGGGCATGTGTTTCTGGATGTGGGCTCGAGGAACAAGCCGATATATTGGTCCGGCCGGGCGTTGAGTTCGTCTGTGGTCTGGGGGTTCTTGGTTCTGAATCTATAGTCTAGTCTGCGCATACCGTATATAGTAAAGTGCGTGGTTAATTGCTGTAAAATTGCTTCGGGTCTTTCGCTGCGCTTCGCGACTTCGTCGCTTTCGTACTCTGGGCTGGCTGCTAAATATTCACATGAGAGCAAGCGAAATTATATCAGAAGCACCCTTGGCAGACTATCAGCCCATGGGCAACTTCAACAAGCCAGGGCCGTTCAGTGCTGTGGATCGTCGTCTAGTCACGCATCCCACCAACCAACTTAAAACAGCTAAGTTCCTGGAAAATACTCCCTACGATTTCCGTCTGTTCTTCAGCAACATTCCCGGCACTGGCAAGTATGCTGAAACTGGGCCCGTATCGGGTCAACAATTGGTTCAGATGTTTGGTGACAAATATGCTGGGCAAATTGCCGACAACAGTTCAGATGCTATAACTGTAGTGTTCGTGGGCAACAGTGGTGCTGACCGTGTAATGATGACTCCCTGGATCATGGCACATCGTTTTGGACATGCTGTACAAGCTGGTGCCCGCAGTGGCAACTGGAGTGTGTGGCAGAACGCTGAACGTCATTTCTTCACCAATGTCAATCAGTTGTTGGCGGACTATTACCGTAAACACAGCCGAGGCTTGGGTAGACAGCATGAACCGCGTGGGGACATGACTGCTGAGTACAATGCCCTGTTCAATGCCCTGGGAACGCAACGCAGCAGCCGTCAGGGGAAGATTAATCGCCCCTATGAGTTTATGTATGAAATGTTGGCCCAGTACTTGAAAGACGGTGAGATTCGATTCAATCCACTGCCACAGCGTATCGATTATGGGCGTAAAGTCTGGGGTCGTTCATCACAGACGATGACAGCCGGTCCCAATGCTGAAGACCTCAAATACATGGCTGATACACTCAGCTACGACATGCAATTGATGTTTGATGATGTGTTGTCCAGTTGTGTGGGGCAAGTCTACGTGATGTAACGAATCTTGCCTTCTTTTGCCAAGTTAGTGCATCAGGGGTATACTAGGACATAACCGCGTATATATTGTAGAAATTTGTTTTCCAGTAGCAGAAAACCTGCCGTCGTTATAGCGACAATGCAGGTTTTTTCATGGGTTTCAAAAAGACAGCCTTCTTTTGCCGTTATGTTTCTATATCCCTAACCATCTTGTATACTGATCCGCCGGGTCTAGCAGCACGGTGCCAGCCCATTTGATTGCCCAGTCTCGTGGCAATTCTATCGTAGAGTTTCTTTCTACTGGCGCCGTCGCCCACAAAGTAGATAACTGTCAAGTCGTCGTTCTTTTCCACGTACTCGATAATAGCGTTGATGGCTGTGGCAAATACTCGGGCACCATCGCCCTGTCCAGTATCGCCCATGCTGCCGCCACGACTGAAGTCAATGTTGGCATTGCCGTCTTCATCACGAGTAAAGTTGACTTCGATCAGTCTACCTTCGCGATCATACGCACGGGCCACGACATAACCTGGTCCATCGCTTTGATCCCATTCGTAGGGAAAGGCTGTGCCAGCGTCGAATAACTCTCTTAACCTCATAGTCCAAAGGCTTCTTCGGCCAAGAGTAATACGTGGTTTAAATGTTTAGCTGTCATGGGCACACGTCCGCGATAATCATCCAGGATCTCATCCATCTGGCCATCGGTGATGCTGCCAAACATATAGTCAATCTGACCATCAACGTTGCCAATGATGCCCATTAACCAAACTTGTTCGTGTTCATCTTCCAGCTCTTTGCTGAACTGAATGGCATCTGCGCCGGGTGCATGTTTGGCTTTGAAGCCATGGCTAGCAAACCATCGTACTGATTCCTGTACTACTTTAGACCAGGGCAACTCACGCCCTTCACCATCACTGTGACCACCAGACTGCTGTGGTGCAAATTCATCAAATCTCATATTAATCCTCGGGAGTACCTTGAACACCCTGATCCACTTTAGCCTGTGCTCGGGCCTGACGTTTACGCACAGCATTGGCTGTTTGACTCTGGTATCCGGAGATTTTACCACCACCCTGTGTGCGTTGCTTTTTGTTGTTCTGTACTTGTCTTGCGCCTATGTTTGATCCATTGACGAAGCTCTGACTGGGGCTGGCTGGGTTTTCTACACCGCCGCGATCCAGGCTCCACTTATAGCCAGCACGATGGCCGCTACAGTCCTTGGTACACTGGCTGCCCATGAATGACAGCTCGTTTAGAATGTCGTCTGATAGTTCTTTTATTCGCATTCGGTATTTATGGTGATATATAGTGGCATGCACCAGTTAACTGATGAACAAATTAAACAAGAATATGGTCCACGAGAACCTACTCCACTGACTCATCCGCAGTTATTTGATCCATTGAACCCGCCAGTGGGATATGCCTATGATGAATGGCATGCATTCTGGTATCAGATTCCCAGCGAACAGATGGTCAAGTTTGAACTGTGGATCGTGAAAATGAGCCTTTGGGCAACCCTCGGGCTCATGTTATGGACTGCAATCAGCTACGTTAGAAGTTAATCTCTAGTGTAGTATTGATAGTTTACTGATGTGAGGTTCTCTCTACGAACGCTGGCACCATTTTTCAAGTGAAAGCGTTTGGCCATTTCAGTCTGTGGGCTAAGTGTTACGATAGCCTTGACGTTGGGGAAATCCTTGAGTAACCATTCAGCAGCAGTTTTAATCAACTTTTGTCCAGCACCTGGGCTGTAACTCCAAATTGTATAAAAGACTGCCACGTCTTTCTCACCCTTCATATCAACCAAATCGGCTTCATCCTCGGGGATGTCTTTGAGCCACTGCATACAAGTGGCAGCAAGAACTTCCTCACCAGCTTTTAGCATGAGAATCTCGGCAGCATCATTCACTCGCTGCTCAAGGGGGATATGTGGGCGCACAGGGTCATCCTTGATTAAACTAACCAAGGGATCAGTCAGTTCGCGAATGTGATGCAATTCCATTTTTTTCTCCAGTAGTATTATATGCGTATTTATTATATTATACTGGAAAGTATATTACAAGTCAATTACAAATCGTCACCTGGGAGGTTATTGAGTAAATCACGTAACTTGCTGCTGCCCACTTCGGCTTTAATTTTCGGTGCCGGTGTCAAACTGTTGGGATCGATCTCACCAGTGTTGGCATCAATCACTTGACTACGTTGCTTGATACTGTTGAGCAATGTGCTGCCTGCACTGGCAACTGAACCATGTGTTTCTTCTTCGTTCAAGTCAGTGATACGCAAACAGTCCACATCAAATTCCAAATCGATCTTCATACCCACACCACTGCTGCTACGAGTCTTCATCAGCTGAATCTGATAACGTCCACGCTCACGCATAGCACGACTTGTAAAGATACCAATAACGTTGTCAGCTGTTTGAATCTTGGACAAACCACCTGAGATGTGACTGTGGTCAAATTCAACTTCTTCAACAGCACTACGGTTCAACTGTGACGCTGTTACAAAGATACATTGCTTTTCCATGGCCAAGTTACGCAGTTCTTCTGACACATACTTGTCCTTGATAAACAAGTTCTCAGGACTAATTTTAATACTGATTGGCATCAACAAGTCCAAGTAGTCAACTAGCAATACGTCAACTTTGTGGCCCATTTTAATCTCGTATTCCTTCAAGTAGCTGCGAATATCGTTGGCAGTTTTACCTGATGGCATGTACTTGACTTGCATGGTGCCAGCCTTTTTGCCGATCATCTTAACCTTGAGTTCAACGTCATCAATCTGCTTGAAAATTTCTCTACTTGGGATTCCAGTAATCATGGAGTCAATACGCATGGACACCAATTCTTCTGAAAGTTCGAATGTCAAGTAAACAACATTGAGACCTTGTAGTGCCCAGTTAACGCCCAAGTTGGCTAAGAACAAGGACTTACCACCACCAGACGCTGCTGCAAAGATGTTGAGCTCACCGCGGTTCATACCACCAAACAGTTTGTCATCCAAGCCCTTCCAGCCAGTGCTTACTTGTCCGTTCTTGTCTTTGATCTTCATCAAACGACTTTTGGGATCACGGAAGTAGTCAGTACCCATGTCACGAGTTAGGCCAATCTGCACAGCCTTTTTAATCATGTCTTCCACGGGACCATACTCACCCTGTTCCAACAAGTCAGCTGATTCAAGAATAGCTCGTTCCAAGCCCTTGTGACGAGTAAATGTTTCAAATTCATTCATCAACCAATCAAAATGCTCTTCTCTCATCTCACTTGGTACTTTGAAATTGGAACCAGTGGCTGCATTGATGATGTCCTCAGTGGGCATTACCGAATGCTCGTTGATGTAGTTGTTGATGAACTCAGCTGGTGCTTGTAACTTGCGATCAAATAATGTGTGATCAAAAATACTCTGGCAACGTGCAAACGTAGCAGCGTCAGCCAACATCAACTCCAAATATAACTTCTGTATGTCGTAACCGTAATCAATATTTTGTCTAGTATTATTCTGTTTCATCGTATTATTATAAACTATTACACACGAATTTCAATGTGTTTGATACTTCCCCAATTTATGTCAGTCATTCTAGTCTTGGTGTGATACAACACAGCACCAAGTGAACTTGATGGGTCTCCGGGGTTTGGAAGACTCCAAATGTATTTGAATTTGGGCTCAACATGCAATTGGTTTGCAGTCTTGTTCATAGCGCAACCACCCATGTAAACCAACGAGTTAGCACCAGTTAACTCTACAGCTCGTTTCATAACTGCATTAATTTGTAAGTTGAATACCTTTTGTACAGCAGCAGCAATGTCACATTGATCTTGTAAATTAACAATCTCATGTGGCCAATCATTGATGCCGCGATGCATATTTTTATGAGCACGTACCACTGGACCCATGTACTCAAGCACTGTGGTGTAATACCTATTAGGATCACCCAAAGCAGCCATTTGCTCTAAAACAAATTCCTGCTTGATTGGTTCTAAACTTATCAACTTGGTAAACGCACTGTAAAATAAACCAAGACTATGTGGATAACTTTTACTCCACAACTTTGTTAATTCGCCGTGCTTTGCTTCCCAAATAGTAACGCACTCAAACTCACCGATGGCATCAATTACGACCACCACCGCGTGATTAAATGGACTAGTATAATAACCAGCAGCGGCGTGGCTAGCGTGATGAGGAGTATAGGTAACAGGTGCATACCCTAGTCCCCATTCTCGTAATTTGTTACTGGGCAACACTGACAAGTCAAATGCTCTACCAAATTGCCCTGCGTAAATTTGTCGTGCTTTCTTAATCCATGGACGCTCATACCAAAATATCCTGTCAGGTGCGCCGTATAGTTCCAAATTTCGCTTTATTTGATCGTGTGGTACTCGATCAAATTCTGAAACTGTGCCGCCCATATATCTATCATTATTGATAACTGATATACTGCTGCCGTGATTGAGTGCGTTTATACCCCAGTAATTCATCTGTAATATCTCAATCGTCTAAATGTTTGAACCATTGTTTTGCCCGTAGTTGAATTTTAAGACTGTTTGACTCTTTGGCGTCAATGATCATCCACATCACTGCTAACTTGCCCAGCTTTTTCACCGCATCGTTGACGTCTTTGACACCCTCGGGCCAATCAGGCATACTGACTGACCATCCATATTCTATTGCTTGTTCTACTGTACGTGGGCCTTCATGATCCCTGTCTGGTACAAGGATAATCTCTTTACCTAGCTGTTTGAGTAGCCAGTTTTGGCTGTCTTTGATCTCCGCTCCGAGCAACGCACAACTGTCAATACTTAGTGCGTCAAACGGACCCTCACACACAATTACGAACTCGCGTTCGTATGTTTGTCTATCAAGATTAAACACATATCCAGGTTGCTGTTCGCTTATAAACTTGGGCCTGGCTTCATTAGTTGCTCTTGCAGTCCACCCAACAATAACACCATCTTTGTAGAACGGAACAATAACTCGATTTTTAAAACCCAGCTCATTGGTCCAGTAGTAGGGATAGTCGTAGGGATCTAGACCTCGGTTGTTGCGTAGGTAGCAGAATACATTGATAAGTTCTTGGTCAGTATTTTCCCAACCCTGTAGTTCAATCCAAGTACTCCACTCTTCCAAACTGCGAGCGTTTAGTGGCAAGGCCCTGTCAGTGAACACTGGAACTATGCTGCGTATCTCTTTGGATTCATCGTCGTTTAATCGAAGTGCTTCTAATCGCAGTTGGTTAATTGTATCATCTGGCATATTGAGCAAACGCATTAGCTTGCTCATTTTAGCACTGATAGTCCTGCCTGGTTGCCAGCTGGCTTTGAAGCCACAGTTAAAACAGTGATAGGAGACTGCATCACCACCGTTGATGATAAAACCGCCACGCTGACGCTTATCACTGCAACATGGTGCGTTAAAACTTATCCATCCACTAGGGGTCTTTTTTCTTTTAGAAGGTAAGTGTAAAACTAAAGTATCTGCTATTAGGCCCATATAGACCTAATTATACTTTCTTGTTACACTAGAGTCAAGAACTTACGGTTACCTTAGTTACTGAACCGAATGATGATGTAGGTTGGCCCAGCTGTTGATACACCCAACTCACTCTAAAGTAGTTGTATGAACCGATTGCAATTGGCGGAACTGATATAGTACCAGTATAGCCTGTAAATGATTGCTCATACACACGTGGTGCGTTCTTAAACGATTCAACACTGATGGTCATATCAGTTGTCGCTTCAACGTATAGAGTTGCGTGTAGGTTATCCAAGTCAACAGTGATGTCCAAATACTCTGTTGGCACTGCTTCGTAAAACTTGGCAGGAATTGCAGAGCTATGATTTATCACGTTGCCCATGAAGTTAATCTCACCAGCAAAGTCAGTATACACTCTGTCGTCTCTGATTGTTGGCATTGCGCTGCCATCCAAGTCCATTCTACCAACAGCACCAAATTTACTGTCAGTGTATAGGATAACATCTGCGCCATTCTTCAATGCAGTTACACTAAATCTCAGAGATTGGTCATTCAAGTCGGCCAAGTCTTCAGCTGGGATAACAACTGATGCTAGACCCTTGTACAACTGCTGATCCATGGCAGTGATTGCGTATGGACTGTTTGGAAGTTCATTACCAGCTTGGTCCATCACGTTGAGTGACATGCCACTTAACGCAGATAGATCAATACGCTTTTGGTCAGCGTTCTGGATATCAAACTCAAGTAAGTTATCAATCCCATTGTAAATTTTAACAGTTCTCTGATACACGACGGTGTTCTCCACAGTGAAGCCTGCCAAATTAGCTAATAGTCTGATTCTATTCGGATATAAATAACTTTGAATTTTTTGCATTGGGCAGAAACCTTTACAAGTATTTATGGCGAAATTAAGAGACGAAATCGAACAAAATCTACCGTTTATCAGCGTTATCAACTACGGTGACGAAGAATTTATAGGCATCATAATCAATCAAGATCAGTTTGTTACCAGTTTCTATGATTTAAATGCTATCAAGACTTCAGAGGAACGAGCCCTATTCCTAGAGATAGGTGAAGTATGGTGGTGGGAATCAAACAGACAGTTCCCAATTAACATATTTTGCAGGGATCAAATACAGCCGTTTGGCTATGCTATTAAAACATTTAACAGCAAGGATACCCGTATTATTCTAGGCCCAGTTGTTAACCTGATGAACTTAACACTAAAGCGTGTTAAAAGAAAAAGCGTACAATTAGTACGCCGTGTTCGTTAACTAAATCCGTAACTTAGTCCTTCACAGATTAAGTTCATCTGCACTACTACCACGTGTGCATACGCGACTGCGTGTGCCTTTTTAAAGTAGTATTCATCGCCTTCGGGTTTTAACCAAACCTCTCCCATCACAGTATTCCAATCTTGACCAATTAGATGTCGCTTGGCTGGTCTGATCACGGCCAACACTGCTGCTAACTGCTCTATAGATGTAGGTGCCATTTGCCTTAATATAGAACCATGACCGCTCACGTGGAAAAGCAAGTCGCTGAAGTCGTCTTGTAGCAGTAGATCCCATAACGGCTCAGTCTCCATCAGTTGTTTTAAATGTGCCCTATCTTTAACTTGCTCGTATACTGACACGTTCAACAGGTCAATCTTAAAATACCCACGAGTCTCAGCCTCGTTGTAGTCTATACTACTCATTCCAGTCAATGGATTGTACGGAATAGACGTACAGTATACGCCAGTATTGTGCTTTTTAGAAGCATTAATCGCCGCAGGTACACACTTGATTAAGTCAAGTGCGTTGTCCCTATTAGCAAAGTCAATATCAATATCAGGCATTTGGTTCCCACTTTGCGTCTTCAACACGCTTCCACTGTAATGTGCCTGGTGTATCATACGGTGTGTAAATCTCACCAGTTTCCATATCAACCAGCATCCACTTTTGCGGACACTTGGTTTTGATAGCCAATGTAATTGATTCGTTAAGTTCAGGAACTTCAGTCCCTGCTAGTAATTTTCTCATAAGGTAAATTCTCGAGTAACCTCTTTGACCATCTCAACATCAGCTGGTAGCTTTTTAAATTTGTTTAGCCAGTATGGAACGTCCATCACAGAGTTAACTGCTGCCAATTGTTCATCGCTAAATTTCTTCAACATCTCACGGCCACTCTTGCAGTTAAGAACAATCCAAGGACTAATCTTGCCATCCTTGATATCATACGTAGCTCTGCTTAAACTCACATAGTTAAAGTAATGGCTCCAAACTGACGAGTGTGATTCAGCCCAATCCATCATTGTCTTAATGCTGCGCTCAAGCGCAACTTCCACTGGCTCTTTTTTAACCAATGCAATAACATATTGGTCATATAACTCATCCCTGCACCAGTGATCAAGTTTTACACCACTGGTAATAACATAGTCAATAAACTTGTCAGGGTACAGGGGGTTTACATTGCTGACAAAACTACCAAACTTAATAAAAGCATTGTAGTAAGGACTTTTGGCAAAATCATCATAAGTCTTATCATGCTTAGAGTTTTGCGTCATCCTGTAAAAACGATTGTAGGCATCATAGCCCAATACTACATGTCGTTCTGTTTTTGCCAGAGCTCTCCTCTTTTGTTCACAGACATGGACAGCCAAAGTTTTCTCTTTACTAAACTTGTGGCCACAATATTGACATGTATACGTTTCACTCATTTTAACATTTTTGCGATGGTTGCGTCATCATAGCCATGGTTTCTGGCCAGCTCTTTTAGTTCTTTATCAGTAGTAATTTTTGCCAACAGCTCTAACTCGTCATTCTTCAAGTGTGGGTAAAACTGCTCAAGGAACTTTGCCTTTTTGTTATTGGGGTTTGTTCCTGATTTCTTATTACCAATCCACTCATGGAAGAATGTAGTTGACCCATCATAGCTACACATACACAGTAGCAACCATAACAGCTTTGGGTGCTTTTGTAGTTCAAACCAATGTTTATTGTAATACTCGTTTACAGTTAGAATATAATGCTGCTGTGCTTCTTTATTATTGGTCTTGGCACTGCTGATATACCGATTAAGAATAAACAATTCGTTCTTAAGAGCCTTTTGCTGATCAGCATCCAAGGCGTCCCAGAGTTCGCGAATGTTTTGATCAACTGCTGTGATCTTTTCTTTTAGTTCAATCTTTTCACTCATTCTCGTACCTACTTAAATTATACAGCATTATAGCACGTTCCAATGCATTTTGCAATGCTGGATTGTTTTTTGCTTCCTGTCTGATGTTATACCAAAGGGTATTTTCATCCATATCATTGATATGTTTTAATTTATCCGGAGTGTAACCAATCACTTTACGTTCCTTTTCACCACGTATGCGAGCATAGACGACCCCGTCTGCGCTCTCATATACGTATGATGCATTTGGTACTAGGCTGCCCATCATTCCTCCTTTGGAACGAGTTTAACATCGAATGCCATAACAGTTCTAGTTCCAGCACCCTTCCACGGGTAAACTGTGTGAGCCAAATGGCTAGGGAACATCACATACGTACCTGGATTGGGTGTATACTTCCACGAATCGTTCATAATGAACTTACCAACATCACGTGACTGTGGAAGTCTAAAAGCCAATTGTCCATCACTGGGCAGGCTGTCAGCGTCAAACTCAGGTGCAGTGATATAAATGTTACCACTCAAGTTTCCACCAGGGTGAGTGTGCAACTCTTGATACTGACCTGATGTTTGTCTAATAGTCCAAATACTTGTTACCACTGGCTTACAGTATTTTAAATCTTCAGCACCAGATTGCTGTGTTACGATTTCCATATACCCAGCAGCAGATTGTTCAATCCACTTGACCAACCAACCAACATCAATGTTCAACTGATTTGGATATACTTGGATCTGTTGGCCACCGCGTATGCTGATAAATGGATTCTCAGAATCATTGAGCTCAGGATGACTGTGTAACTGTTCAGCAAGGCTATAAATCTTGCTGAACTCAACAGGTGGTACATGATCAATTGCCAATACAGTTGGTTGGAAGTATGCTATCTTTAAACTCATAGGATTTTGTCCAATTGAATAATCTCACTTTGTCTACTAATCTCTTTGACAAAGTATGCACAGTCTGGCTTGTGTCCGTGACTTGTTGGTGTTGCTAATAGTTGTCCGTTCTTCATCTTAGGGAAATACCACTTGACGTCGTTGTAGAAGTTTACAATCTCAATCTTCTTAAACTCAACTCTAAAGCTGCTTAATGGATTGAAAATTAATGCTTCAAATCCTCTATCGTTTAAACTAGTCAATGGTAAAATCTCAATGTCACATGCACTTGAGCTATCACCTACTGCAATGCTCCAATCAATTGGCATTGCTATCTCATCGTTGCCAATTCTCAAAACCATTGCTGGTGCATTGAAGCTTTCCAAGAAAATTAGCGGCATGAATAAGAAATCTGGGTCTGATGGATTGCTGTTATCTAATACAGCAAACCTAGTATTCTCGTCTACTTCGTCTGGTAAATTGTTTAAATCAAATGTTACGTTATCTAATGTTAGTATTTGCATAGTCCTTATTTCTGCCAATCCACCTTCTCAACCGTGAAGGGGTACTTAGCGTCCTTGTAAAATTTCTTCCTCGCAGTGAGGTGACGCTTCGCAAATTTGCAGGTGGACGTAAGGTCCCAGATTTGGACGAAATCTTTGTCTTTTGCTTTTCGAATGCCGCGTCCAATACTTTGTATAACTCGTACAAAGCTCTTTCCGGGCTCAAGAAGAACCAGATTAAAAATACGAGGGATATTAATACCCACAGCGGCCACACCATAAGTCGCCACAATAACCTTATCATCACTGGTTTTAATTTCGTCATATTCTGCCTTTCTATCAGTTGTCTTAACTGCACCTGAAATAAACGTTGCGCCTTCGATAGCCTGTTCTAAATGTTTGCCTGTATCAATTCTGTTAACCAAAACTAATGTATTGCCTGTAGTTGAAATCTTTTTAATTAGTTCACTGATGTATTCCATTCTGTCTTCATTTGTAACGAGATACTTTAATTCATCTGCGTATGTTTTATACTCAACAGTATCCATTAACTGTAATACGTTAACGTGACATTCTGACAATACACCTTTTTCCTGAAGTTCATGTGCTGCGATACCACCAACAACTGGCCCAATGCTGGCAAAGATACGTTCGTTCTCATGTGCATCTTTGGGCACAGTACCAGTTAATCCCCAACGAATAGGTGCATTACACAAATTATGTGTCAGCAACTTCATCAGAACATCTGCCTTTGCCTGGTGTACTTCGTCTACAATAACAGCAGATACACCGTCAAGGAATTCAGCAAGTGTTAGGATATCTTCTTCAGTTACGTCCTTGGACTTCTTGTCCAGGATGTTTAAACTTTGCCAAGTACAGATAGTATGTGTCTTATTAATGTCTTTTCTATCGCCGTAGTAAACTCCGACGTCAAGGCCAACGTTAATAAAATCTTCTTCTGTTTGTTCGACAAGTGATTTATTCGGGACAATAGTGATTGTTCTACCATATGGTTCACACAACTGACTTAGGGTAGCAGTAGTAATTGTCTTACCTGCACCAGTTGCAATCTCCTGTAATGCTTGCGGGTTTTCTAAAAATGTATTGATTGCGTCAATTTGGTAATCGCGCAACATGATGGGTTGTCCTTCTTCAGGATGACCCTTGGGCCAAACTTTACCTTGCCTTGCCCAATAATTCTCATCAACTTTATTAAATTGTAATTGTACTGGCTTGCGTCTGTCTTCAACTTCATCAATTTGAACACCCACGTTGGCCAAGATTTCCATGACCTTTTCCAGTTGGCTCAAGTATCCATTGCCACCTAAACCAAAAAGACTGATAGTACCGTCCCAGCGTCCTAGTTTGTAAGCTGGGCGATATCTAGCAGTTGGGTCCACGTATTTGAACGCTGCTGCTAGTTTTTTACGTGCATCTAGCGGACAGTTTTCTAACTTAATGTTTACTTCGTCTTTAATAACTAATTTTACAACCATCTTTCTGATTTCTCTATCATCGGTTCTGTGTCTGAATATGTAACAATCAGATCACAACAGCTAGCATACACTGCTGTTTTACTGCTGCGTAGTTGTGTATTAATTGCAACCACGCTCATTGGCTTCCAACTAGTATTAAGAAAGAATTTAGGAATCTTTCCACTTTGGACTCCAACTACTGCCGTATCAACATCTAAGTATTGATTATACTGTCTTTTGGCGATAATTTCATTAAATTTGGTTCCATTTTCCGTATTAGGAAGTCTAAAATAGACACCAACCCTGCCGTCAATGTTATTAGCGTCCAACGCATCTGCAACTTGTGCCAATAGCTCATGAGCATTGGTTTGATCGTAGCTGTCAAAGACAAACATTACTGGCAATCGTTTCAAATCAGCAAGTGTTTTAACCAGTTCAGTTAAACTGTGTTCTTTGCGGTTTACCCAGATCCTAGACTTGTTCCTTGATGCAAGTTTACAAATCAAAGTATCATCATGGATGAGTTCTTTTCTTGGAACATACTTGTAACGGAAACTACGATCGTGGATAATGTTTTCATCAATAGCCGTATCAACTCCCAAGTCGTCAGCGATGCACTTGTGGAAGTTTTTACTAGTCATAGTGTCAATATGGTATTGGCCCAATACATCTTCAACATTCCACGACTTAATAGTGTCGTAATATTGCAGTAGGGTCTCGTCAATATCAAAACCCAATGGGCGAAGGAGATCAACCAACGTAACAATGTTGCGTTCAGTCAAACTTGCAATGTAAGATTTGCCATTGGCTTCTTGAACAAGATTCTCAATGTCCTTGTTGG
>JACCDQ010473743.1_pt1 | contig 18379 bp, 17 predicted proteins | sample 7446031 | NCBI WGS metagenome assembly JACCDQ01 (sample SAMN15323442, study PRJNA562643) | freshwater metagenome | isolation source: river surface water | place: USA:Blue River Watershed | collected 2017-08-17
AACTTAGCAACTAACGTACTGGAGTGGTATGCACCTAAGAGTGCAGTACCACCTCGCATCAAAATCACATTGACTAATAATGGGGAAGTCGTTTAATGGCTACTTACCAAGACAACATTACGCGTTATCGTAATAATCCATCGGCGGTAATGCGAGATATCTTAAAAGAACTACAAGCGGGTAGTGGTAAGGAGTTAGTACCTAATCCTACTAATCCTTTTATCTTTGCATTAGAAACCGCAGTAGCGTTAGCTGATGACAATTTAACACAATTACAAACCACTATGCAGTATGTCTATCCGGCGATGGCGAGTACGTGGGATCAGTTATATAACCATATGTCAGATAGAGACTATCGCGACGTATTTTCTAAACCTGGTGTAGCACCTTATATGCTGTTCTTTGATTTAGAAGAACTCTATGCGTCAGTGGTACAGGTACCTAACACTAATACAGCGAAACTAGTCATACCAGCTAAAAGTAAGTTTACCTTTGCTGAGACTACGTTTACATTACTATACCCTATCGAAATACGGGTAAAGTCAGGTACGTCAATACAAGTAGTCTATGATGTTTCTAACCCATCTCCTTTACAGAAAATCACCAACAATATCGTAGACTGGACAACAAAATACATTAATGGTCGTCGTAATCTCGTCATTACATTTCCAGTGTACCAATTGGATGTTATTGCTAAGATAGCAAAGACATCACAAGCCAGTGGGTTAAAACAAACGTATCAGTTTACTGATCAGTACCATTATTGCCGTGCATATCGTAACGTGGGTAACGATAATTGGGTAGAAATGGAAACATCACACACCATTCAGGTGTTTGATCCTACAGTACCCACTGTACTACTGCGTGTTGAAGATAACACACTCCATGCACACATACCCCCTATCTATTTTTCAAATGGTCTGATCAACGATTCAGTGCGTTTTGAGATATATACCACGAAAGGGGATGTAACGATGGAACTCAATAGTTATAACGCCAACAGCTTTACGGCGGTATGGGGGTTAGATGAGTTGGATCGTAATCGTTATACAGCACCAATGGATACCATAAAACAAAACGCGGTATTAGGTACTGGTGTCTTGAGTGGTGGTCGTAATAGTGTTACGTTTGAAGAATTGCGTGAACGTGTTATTAATGGAACATTGCGTAATATCGAAGTACCTATTACCAATATCGAATTAACTACTGCATTGATGGATTTAGGGTACGCTATCGTTACTGATGTAGACAACACCACTCGTCGTATCTTTCAAGCTACTCGTCGTTTACCACAACCCGCTAATCAATCTACGACCTCTGGTATCGGTAGTCGTATTGGTAAAGTGTTCGTTAAAATGGAAGAACTACCGCAATACGGTACTGTGGTCGACAATGGTAATCGTGTTACTATCCTACCTACTACGCTGTATAACGAAAACAATGGTATCATCATCCCTAACACAGCAGCACGTACTGATGCTATCTTAGCAATGGCACCAGAACAACGCATCGCTGAAGTTATGGCGAATAACTTCTTATACTCACCGTTTCATTATGTACTGGATGCTAACGATGATATTTTTGAGGTTAGACCGTATTATCTGGATGCACCAATTCCTACAGATAAATACTTTGTGGAAGAAAACGATACCACTGAACTCTCAGTCTCTACCGGTGAGTTGGCAATAGAACGTGTAGACAATGGTTTTATGTTGATGTTATCAACATTGTCAGGTGTTTCGTTTAAAGCGTTAGATCCTACTAAAATGATTGTGCAGTTGTCATATACACCTACTGGTGAAACACTACAAGCACACATGTTGGGTACCTATTACACAACATTAGAAAATGGTGAATTTGTTTTCCAGTTCAATATCACCAGTGACTTTGACGTGACACCACTACATGATATTTTATTGACTTCGTTTAAGGTGATCGATGCTACTACAGATCGTAAACTCCCTACGTCACTCACCACTGAATTTGATGTACGGTACGGTATACTGGACTACACCACGGCAGGTATGGAGTTTGGACCTATTACAGGGTCGCTGGCTACGTACATGATCGATACTCCCTATGACACACTGGTTGGGTTGTCACATGAGAGACTCACTATCCAGTTTGGCAGTGCATTGACTGGACTATGGAGTAGTGCACGCACTATCGTGTCAGATGAAGACTATGTGTTATATGAGAGTGATGTGTATAGCACACACCCCAATGATGTTTATGAAACGATACCAGGTACTTCAGCGATCAAGTATTACGAGATTAATGGAGAACTCAAACGAAACAAACTGCATTCTGCGGGTGATCCTATTTTGGATGAACTGGGACAACCTTTGATTAAACATTTAGCAGGTACCGTTAAAAAGGATGAGTTTGGTAATCCTATCATTAAAAATCAGCGGGCATTACAACGTGAGTTAAACCTGTTTTTATTGGATGGTGCGTATCGCTTTGCAACAGAAGATGAAACAGTGGCGTATCGTGACACTGTACCTCAATACTTGATCGATTGGTTGAACAATGATATCGTTCCCATGAAAGAGAAAGTACACGAGGAATCATGGTTATTTTATTATCCGCAAACAACCATCGGTAAAGTGGATGTTATTGTGGACGATGATGAATACAAGACCATCGATAGTGAACAGTTTTTACGCTTTAAGATTTATGTGGATAAATCGACTCACAGTAACACGGCTTTGCGTTTAACGATCATTGATCAAATTAAAACAACAGTATCCACTGCGCTCAATAATAGTAGTGTATCGGCGTCTGTTATCATTGAATCGTTACAACAAGAACTTAAGGATGTAATCCGTTCTATCACCATGTCTGGTTTAGCAGGTGAATTGGAAGCCAGTCAAATTACAATGGTGGATGACAGTCAGCGACTCACAATGGGTAAAACACTCATCTTGCGTCAAGACGGTAAAATTACTATTGAAGATGGATTTAGTATTGATTTCATTTTACACCGTGCAACATAAAGCATATAGGAGAGGCAATGCCTCTCCTATATGCCGTTACTGTGATACATTCGCTTTATAACTAACATACCACGCATCTTTAGTTTTAGATGGAGGTGGATAAGGTTGTGGATGACCATAACCTAGACATACTTTACAACTATCTTTCGCAGGTGCATCGGAATTACACGCTGGACAAAAACCAAACAATAAACGATATTTAGCACGTAACAGTATTGCATTCAAGATTATTGCTTTTATCATTGCGGTACCTGTACAATATTTTTAACAAAGGTCAATAACCCACTACGACATTCTTCCATCCATTCAATAGTGATAACAACATCTCGTACTGATTGTAGATTAATCTCTATAACAGTGAGTTCTGAAGTGATGTCACGTTTAGTATAAACACTATCAGGACTATCAGAGTTATAACCGAATCCGCTTAATAAACCACCTATCAGTTCACCGATACTGTGTTGGTAGTTTTCTGGATAAGGATTGATCAATAACTGCGCTAATTTACGAATACCTACCGTAACCGCTTCTTTGGTTAATGGTAGTTGGTTCTTTTGCTGATATAACTCTTTCAGTAATTCAACAAACATATAACCAATATAATCAAATGCAGTACCTGCTACCGGTGTATCCTGATAAGTGTCTTGTATTACTGCAAAAGCATCACCACTGGTAGATTGATAACCCAATAACTGCACTGTGTATTCTTTTTCATACAGATTCAGTAACTGACCTATATTGTGTTTTATTACAACACCATTGGCGGTAAGGTCTTTTAAAAACAATTCGAAGAAGGTAATCGCATGTGGATCGGTCACTAACTCCAAAATACGATTAGTAGAGTTAGCCGGTATTGTATCACCGTCATAGTTGAATACATATCCTTCCGATAAATAATCTACGCAGCGAGTAGCTTCTTGTAATGTCACTTCCATCTGTGTTTTAATTGTACGTAGTCGCTCTACTAGCGCATTGGTGAGGTTTCTGAGGTTAACGGCTATCTCAGTGTTGATAAAGTCGCTAACGCTCTCCAATCCAACGGTAGACGGTGTTACCGTATATCCATTGACAGGACCTAGTTTTTGTGTTACATTAACACAGTGTGACTCCAGTGATGCTACTTCATTACGGCTGACACTGTTGTCTTTTTCAATGTTTTGTTTTACATCTCGCAAATACTCCAGTGTTTCTTGAATATCTGCTACTTCAATTTGTTTAGTTTGTTGGTCTGACATAACAGTTAGCCTTTTACGTAGTGAGTTGATGACCTTTTACAAATAACTCGTTGCGACTGATCTTATCCAGATCAAGACTAGCAACATAGCGTTGACGGTCTTTTGACATCATAAACCAAAACAGTGAATCTTTAGATACCTGCACTTCGTCGTAAGTGTCTTTGATGAGTTTTTCTAAATCATCGATCTGTTGAATGAGACTATCTTTATCCAGTGATTTCTTTAATCGTAACTGGAGTATCATCTCTTGACGTATTTTACGTATACGTTCAGCAGCACCATGGTATATGTCTTTCTTACCAATACTATTGTGGTTACTAAATGCATAACTAATACCAACCATGGCTAATGAGAATGGTACTATACTCGCCATCGCACCTGAAAACAAAATACCAAAGTAAGTCAGTGCAATCGCTGCTGTAGATCGATGTAGATTAGGTTGATGTGGACAATACTTGGCGAGGATATGTACAACTTCACCTAAGTGTTTACCAGCACCCATTCTAACAGCGTACTGGTCTGCCATGGTCTCCCATAATTTGATATCTGTTAAATCATCACCTGTTGCTGTACGATACTCTGTACGATAGCTGTTATTCAATTCCACGAGTACATCTACTGCTGTGTTAGCAACAACTAGTTGATTCATGCGATTTATTTTTATACCACTTTCTTTGGTGAATTCTTTTGCCAGTGCAATTCGACGATCAGCTACGTCTTCACCTTCTATCAGTAGCAAATCTTTCACTAATGTCATCAGACCCAATTGGTTAATAACCTCAGCACCTGTTTGAGAGAAACTACTGATGGCGTGACCCACTTCATGTAACGTACCATCGGTTAACTGATCCGGGTTAAATATATTCCAAAAAGGTTTACCCAAATAAATACGCTGTTCAATGTCAGTGAAGATACCTTGCACTTTACCTGTTTTGTAGTCCACCCAACCGATAGGGTTGTTCTGGTTACGTGCTAACGCATACCGTGCAGCATTATTGGTTTCCATTACACGTGTCATTTTCTTCAAAATATCATTGAGGTCGATATTAGGAACAGAGATTGCTAAGTCGTAGTCGTCTGTTAGTACTACAACGACTTTCATGTTTGTGTGTTTTGTAATGACTTCACCTAACGTCTTACTGAATTTTTCACTTTCTGTATTGACATCGATGGATGAGAATACTTCCAAGACATCTTTACGAAATTTCATATTGGGTTGGAAACTAACGGATTCCATGGAGATAGACGATACACTAAACATAATGATACCTAAAATATAAAAGTTAACATTCACTCATAGATCTATGTATGAAAAAAGTCCCATTAAAAGGTAACCCATAGATGAGTACTCGAAAACTACCTGACGGGGTTGTTGCGTATGAAGCAAAGAATATTTCGTATCAACGTTCTTTGCGTGATTATAACGATGACTGTTTATTAATAAAAGAACTGATCCATAAGAAAGACGGTACTTACGACACTAATCTGAAGTTGTTACGTAACCATCCTCGTGATTTCTACATCACAAAAAAAGCATTCCGTACTTATAAAGAAAAAAAAGACTATGAGAGTAAAGATAAATTAGAACGCTACACCACTACACAAGCTCGATTACCTGAAGCTATCTCTAGAGTGTTAAACATCCGTGGTGCAGAATCCAGATCATTACGTACTATCTGTCGCAACCCCTATGTATACGGTGCCGATACACCCACTACTGTACTGGTGAAGAAACGTTATCAGGATGCATTCCCTGGTGTATTCACACCTAACACCTATGCTGCATTCGACGTGGAGACAAACGTATTACATGAAGGTGATGAACCTGGTGATATCATCTTAGGTTCAGTCACTATGAAGGATAAGGTGTATTTAGGTATCGATACTAAGTTCATTGCAAACACCTATGAAAACAGAAAGAAACTGGATGATGCATTTGAACTGTATTTAGGCGATCTATTGCGTGAACGCGGTATTAAAACAGAATACGACTTCCAAGATTCTCAAGGGGCAATAGCCTCTAATATGTTACGCAGTGCACATGCATGGAAACCAGATTTCCTAGCAGCATGGAGTGTTGAATACGATTTGAACCGTATCATCAACGCCTTTGAACAAGAAGGATATGATGTTGGTAATGAATTCAGCGACCCTATTGTACCACGTGAGTTTCGTCGTGCACGATTTATCGAAGGGAGTCCAGGTCGCACTACAGCGTCTGGGCATTACATGTCGTTTCACCAATCACAACGATGGCATGTTATGGATTGCATGTCTTCATTCTATATTGCTTGTGCGATGGCCACTTATCGTAGCATACGCGCTGCTAAGGGTAACTTACCATCTTATAGTTTACAAGCGATATTAGAGCGTGAACTGGATATTGGTAAACTGAAGTTCGATAAGTTGGTGTTGTCTGATGGTAAGAAGTGGCATGTGGAGATGCAACGTAACTACCCTATCGAATATACGGTCTATAACGTGTTCGACTGTATCGCTATGGAACTGTTAGAAGAACACACCAGAGACTTTACCACCACGATATCTGCATTGTTGGGATATAGTCATCCATCTACTTTTCCTAGTCAACCAAAACGACTAGCAAATAACTTCTCGTTTGTGTGTGAAGAAAACAGTGCTGTAATGGGTACTACATCTGATCAGATGAAGATAGATCTTGATAATAAGGTCGTTCAAACGTCTGATTGGATTGTTACGTTAGACAGTCTACGTATGCAGGATGTGGGTATTCAATTGTTTGATAACCTACCTAGTGTACGTTCCGGTACGTACATTATGGTGGCCGATCTTGACTGTGTTAGTACTTATCCAAAAGCAGAGGCAGCATTAAATTCTGGTAAGACAACTACGAAGTATGAATTCAGTAAGTTCCATGGATTGAATTACGAACAACAATGTGAATTGTCTTTAAACAGTGTAGCGGGGTCTGTCAATGCATTAGAAATCATGCAGACTGTGTGTAACTATCCAACACATGATGATATCTTTAGTGCATTTACCTTGTCATCTGCAAACGACACTAATAACGTTGTTACCTTTCCAACACCAGAACCATTGTTCGATCCTTACGAAAAAGAAGCAGCATAACAAAAAAACAACATATATCCCAGTGGCATGTGCCACTGGGATATATGTCATGGTGTCAACCGTGTCGTTTTATCTGTTGTATAGCAGATTCCACTTTAATACGGTTATTTAAACGCTCTACATCAAAATACACTAGACTGTCTACTAACTTACATGTCCATTGCAACACATCTCTGTATGCAGGTCCTCTGTCTGCTAGTAGTTGATTAGCTTGATTTCTCAAGTACATTATGGTTACCCACAACCACAGTATACTGAGTTTATTAGTCCAACTGTCGTTCTTATTGTGTGCCAGATACATGCGCTTTGCAGCGATGGCTTCCATTACACAATTGTTAGCGATCAGTTCACTATTACGTAGCTGTTTCATTTTGTCTTTACCACGAATGAATCGTGTCACAATACTTGTAAAACCACCCTTTATTTTAGGGATATCCGCTTCTAGCCACGCTACTTCACGAAACGCATATTCACGTAAACTGGGTGAATTGGCAGTAACAGCCAACATCAACAAGATCGCGTAGATCATGTCTTTATCACTGTCTTTCGCTGTATGTTTGCGTACACGTTCATAGTTGGTAACAAAGTTACGGATTTGGTTATCGATTTCTGTTTCAGTATCGTCATCCAGAATAAATGTAGAGTTGAGTTTCATAGGTTAGTTTCCCTTACAGATCGATGACATAAATTTGCTGACTGATTTCAGTCGCAACAATAGTCTCCAAACGAGGTGACATAGTATCCACCATCCACGTAAGAAAAGAATAGTATTCTAATGCTGGTAGTACTTTTTTATGATTCAATAAATAATTCACCAGTGCTTCATCACTCATGGTGATGATATCTGCCATGGCATCCAATGGGTATAACGGAGTAATCTTGTGATAATGGTACAAGATTACATAACTGTCGATGGTAGAACGCAATAGCGATAGAGCACGCACTGCATCCACCACACGTTTTTCTTTGTAATTGACGTGTGTTACCACCAGATATTCATTCAGTTCTTGCATCAATTCACGATACAAGTCACTAGCTACATGCAGGCGTTCATACAGTTTGGTTTTGTCGGAGACGTTATTTTGATCCACTGTACGAATGACGGCTGCTTCACGAGTACAGCAATCGATCACGGTAGATGTGCAACTAAAATCAACTTTAGTGATGATGGTCATGATGTATGTGTCCTTTTTTACTGAGTTGTATTAAAAAATAAATCAACATATGAGTAGGGGGAACACCCCTACTCATATGTGTATAACTTATTGCGCTGCTGGTTGAGCGGCAGCAGGTGCAGGCGTAACTACAGGTGCGGGTTCAACAACTGCTGCCGCCGCAGCCGCTACGATCTTGCGGTCACGACGACGACCAAAGAAGTAACCGATACCAACACCAGTAACAGTCAACGCCAAACCGATACCACCCAAGATCAAGTTTTCGCGGTTCAACAAAGAAGCAGCAGTGGTTTCAGTAGTGGTGGTTACAACGTCAATGATTTCGTTTTCCATTTTTGTATTCCTCAAAAAGATAAAGTAAAAGGTTAAATGAACATTAAGATTACTCTCAAGTTCACTAAAATAATATATATCTGAAAATAAATAGATTACAGTTTTAAGATACTCGTCATATCGATGGTATTGGACTTAGGTTGTTTAGTACCTTTTAGCGACATCAATCGACTATACTTCTCAGGATCACACACCGCCATTGTTAAGGAATGTATACCTGGTAATGTTGACACCATAAAACAATAGACAACCGGTTCAATGTGGTGTTTGTATAACAGTACAATATCAATGATCTCGTCTATTGTCGTTGCTTTCCTGAATGCTTCCTTAAGTTCTTTTGGAGATTCCAAACGCATCTGTAACATTAATGATTCAGGTAACGAGATTAGACCCGCATCCTGTTTATACAGAAGATTACCACAAACAGTTGCTATGGTCTTGCATACATATTGAACTACTTCTAAACTAACAAACGACAAATCTTCAACACCATCAATGTTTTCCAGTTCACTATTGAGGATTTGTTGATACTGTAACAACATACTTACAGTATCGAACATTTTGCTGCGTAGCATTGGGTTTGTTGGGATATACCCGTGTGGAGGTATGTGGCTATTCACCTCACTAACAATACGGTTAAATTCTTCATGACCAATGATGTTTTTAGTAGACATACGTTTGTTTTCCTTTTTGATGAATAAGTATTGACTTACCTACAGATGATATATATCTGAAATAAAATAAAACAGTTTACAGCATAGTGACAGGAGCTTAGCTCCTGTCACTCGCTATTACTTACTTGATTGACGCATTGATCCAGTGCTCAAGAGCACGAATCAATTCTAATGTATTTATAGCACGGTTAATAGGTACAACAAAGATATTATCTAAACGCTCTTCGTCACCTATTTTAAGGTATTCTTTAGTGCAACCAGGTGCTATTGTTTCAGCACGGTTTATTACACTAGGTCCACCTCTAACACCGTACATCTCCAGACCATATGTGCTTAGTTTTTTAGAGAACATTATGTCTTTAATTAACTGAGCTGCTTTCTTAACACCATCCTTACCTAAAGCAGGTAGTGTATCCCTGTCTTTTAATGTCGGTTCGACAACGTGTGTAATCTTGTTATCTTTTAAAACAAGAGACACGTTACCAGTCAACATAGTTTTGTTAGGGAATTTATTCCAAGGTACGTCATCAATAATGTGTTGAAGATCAACTACTGCCTTTTTCCATAATGCAGTCGTCGGTTCTTTGGTTTCGATTTTCGATGCTTCTATTGCAACATCTTCATCGTGATCGAGAATATTCTCACTCAATGAATCCACAATACCGTTCCAAACATACAATACTTTTCCTAAGTTTTTATCTGCCTTCTCTATATTACCAAAAGGATCATCGTTCTTACCTTCCAATGAGAACGCCTTAGAATAGGTGCCGCTCACATCACCAGTGACAAACTTCTGGTTGGAGAGCCATCTATCATTAAGATAATGGCTCTCTAAAAACCCTTTCACTTTTGCGCGTGCAGCATCTGCTTCTTTAGTACGCAGATTATCTTCGTTGCTGTGTTGCATACCAGGTTTTTTTGAACGGTTTTGTACAATAGACATACCACCTTCATAGATAGCACCGAGAGTGTTGGCTATTGCTACAACACCACCGACCAATATATCACCAATCCCTTCCATGTCATACTGTTCAGTAGATATACCATCCACCATCTTGATAACGATACTGTGTGGATTAGCCATGTTGATAATGGACTTAACCACCGTAATCAGTTTGTAGATAGTATCCAACACTACATTATCGACCAAATTTGCTACGTCGCCATCCACCCAATGGTGTAGGATCTTACGCAACTCATCTAGTTTATTGTGCAGTTGTCTGGTTTCTTTAGTGATGAAGTCAATCGATGTTTTGATTGTCGATTCTTCATTTTTACCAACACGAATTTGTTTAGTCTGTAACCAATCACCTACCAAACGAGGAGACTCTGCGTCAATAGTCTGACCACAGTCTTTCTTTACGATAGCAGCAGTTTCGGAAGTTATGTCAGTGAACGTCTTTTTAACACGTTCCACCACTTCATCTGCTTTACTCTTATCCTTAATACCACCAATGTCAGTAATCAAACTATCGATGTGTTTAGGTAAGTTTTTCAACAAATTAGTAGGGAAAGCAAATACGTCGGTCAGTGTATCACCAGTAACAGGAGTACGTACATGATACAACTTGCCCTCTTTCAGGTTTTGTTTGATCACATCACAACGCTGTTTACGAACTACTTCGGTGTTCTTAAACCAATCCAGCAGCTTATCCAGCAACGCTAATAACTTTTCCCATAGATTCTTAGCACCTGCTTTGATATCTCCCAAAAACGATTCTAGGTCGATATCCATCGATTCTAGTTCATAGTTGGATAACAAAGACATATCTCTGGTTTCGATCAACTGACGATACATTTCAGTTACATCAGACTCCATAGACACTTCAGTGTTTTTGGTGATGAAATAATCCTCGTATAACTTACGTACGAGTTTCTTCGCGTCACCTTCATTAACAATGACTTCTTTAAAATCAATAGGGAACTCTGGACGAGTACCGTCATTCAATTGATCTTCACTGTGAACTTCTAAGTCTATCTTACACCATGGTGCAAATTCACCATTGGGTAATATAAACACATCCACTTCCCATTTTAAACCTTTCCACTTTTCTTTATCTTCAGAACTGTATCCTGAAGTATCGATAGGGAAACTGTAACGGTTTTTAATCATTCCATTGTCAGAGATAGATTTAAAGTGAGTAAAGAAATCTTTACTCACCAAGCTGTTAGTTTCAGTGTTATCGTTTTTAACAGTAACTTCATAAGTGTTAGTGTCGTGATACGCACGTACACGACAACTACCTTTATCCGTTTTATAACTCCACTGTTCTTGACGTTCACCTTGACCCATCGCTTTTAACTGTGTCCAGCCTTTATCGGATATCAATCCGTAATAGACACGTTCTATCTCTGCATGAGTACTACCATCATCCTCCAAATCAAAACCAGTAGGACGATCAACATACAAATGCAGACCTAACATAACAGTAGCCTCTTACGCTGTCAGTGTGCGATAGAAATCGTTGATACGACCACCGAATTCACCAAAGTACTTCATGTACTGAAAACCTTGTACAATCCGACGACGACTTTCTTTTGGTGAAGTGGACAACATCAACAATGCTTGAGTATAGTTTACATACTCTTGACCAGAATCTTTTGCAAAACGTGCTATCATAGCGGCTGAGAAAGCACCGTTGTCTGCATGAGCACGGATCGTACTGTCAATGTAACGCATAGCAGGAATAAAATCCTCTTTAGGGAATTTAAACGCTGTCTTCAGAGTTGTCAGTAACTTTTTGTTATTACTGATGATAGACGATTTTGTATTCGGTGCTACAGGACTCATGTTTTTCAGATACGACTCCAAACTGTTACGTAAAAACGCTAAGTTCGGATTGGTACTGAATGGATCGTTTACAGGTGGTGTTGGTGTATGTTGTACAGGAGCTTGTTCCTGGATATTTTTAGCGATCGCTGCTGCATGATTTTTTGCAGCTTCCAGCTTAGCCAACGCTTCATCACGAGAATTAGCTTGAGGTTTTTGTGCTGGTGTTTCCACAGGTACTTCAGAAGTAGCAGGTTCGGTACTATCGACACCATCAGTATTACCATTACCGGTATCACCCACATCTGTCTCTGGAGTAGTGGATTCATTTGGTGTCTCACTGTCACCAGTAGATTCCACTGGTGTATCTTGTTGTTCAGTTGAATCAACACCATCGACATTTTCTTTAGTTTCAGTCGACTCAGGCTCTTTTGTATCACCAGTCAAATCCACTCCTTCACTTTGCTGTTCACCAGTTACAGCAGGGGTAGTAGAGCTGTTATCGAGGGACTTTTTACTTTCCTCTTCGTCTTTCATCATTTGATCAAATTCAGCTTGTTCTTGGGGAGTAAGCATGATGGTATATTCCTCATTAAAAATAACGATTGGATTAAAAAAGTTTATGAGTACGTGTATTGCGTAACTCTACATAGTAAACGCTAGCTGATTACAAAAAAGAACGTTTTGGGTCAAACTCTATATACGAAATGGTAGAAACGTGCATCTTCTTCATAAAGACGTTCATAAAGACGGACGATATGTTAGCGATAGCAGCAGACAGACCACGTGGGTTGGCGGCATTAGTAACGCCTACACACACAGAACATACATCAGGGTGTTTTAACTTACACATACCTGGTGAACCCACTAATACTTTCTTACCTACTAACTGATTAACATTATCAGCAGTAATCAACTTATACGTACCGCGTTCAATGGAATAGAAGTCAACGAGGTTCTTTTTGTTTTCTTCATCCACAATAGTAGGTAGACCAATCGTAGTGCCACAAAAACCTTCTACTACACGACAGTTCTGTGTTGCTTGAATAGCTTGCTTTACCGCACTACCGCCCAACATGGTTAGATAACCACGGTTGAATGATGCATCACGTGCACTATTTACCAATGCAGGGAAGTTATCAAAATCAATACCTTCATCCAATGATTTGTAAATCATCGTACCTTTGTTAGGGTCAAGGAAGTCAACTTCATATCCCACCCACGTATGACGTTTCTTACGTGCGTTATTGTATTCTTTATCTTGGGTAAAGAATGTCTTACCGTAATCATTAGTCCATGCTCTGTCCATCGCTTCAAATTTTTTCTCTGCTCGAGCGATATCCAGTGGTGAAGGATTAGGACCTAGTCTAGTGATCAGTTCATTGCGTAACCGCTTGATCTCAGGGTCACTGGTGACATTACGCGGACTAGCGCTAGGAACAGCAATGTCATTCAGTGGTGTCAAATGAAACATCGCTTTCGTATATTCCTTGTACTCCCTAACATAAATACGGTCAGCCTGTTCTTCCTCAAGCGGTACGTCTGTTGTGAGTCGATTAGCTATTTCCTGTTCTATCTTACCAAAATCCATGTACCCTGCGATACAAGGTATTTTATTACCAAATGCGTATGATAGCACTGCCGCATTCACCAGTGCTTCACCACAGGTTAGTTCGGTAATAACACTGACGTTAGCAATGTCACCGGGTTCTAGTGTAATCAAATCGTCAAACCGTATAATTGGATCATGTAATCCAACACCTTTCAATGGCTGAAACAACAAATCACTGTCTAAATAACCCACTGCATCGTCAGTACGAACAATACGATATGGATAATCAGCGATCTTTGGCGATTTGTTCAATGTCACTGAAAACATTGCTAAAATCCATTCTAATTCATAGAACGCTTTTTCACGTAAACCTATCCTAAATAATTCTAATGGTTTCATAATTAACCCTCTTGCATAACTGCAAGGATATTGTCTTTGTTTCGCATCAGCCATGTACTGGCATTGGTCATTTCATTAGGATCAGTGAAACTCATCTCCTCAATGTCATCTGCCACTAATTCCAATATTTCTTCAATAGTTTTATCGGTAAGTAATAAAACACCGATATATTCTTGAACAAACTCTGCTCCTTTCTCCATGACTAACACATCTTCCATAACAGCATGGTATACTTCAGGTTCATCCAACCCTAATTCAAAACCACCAATCACTAACCGTTTAGCAAAACTAGGATTGTAGTGTTGCATATATTGACGTAACCTTGCAATGACTTTAGTTCTGCGTTCACGATGAACTGCATGGAAGGAGATCATTGCATCTTCACGTTTATCGTTTTCTTCACGCAATGAATCTAAGAAAGCGTCCATGGTTTCTTCTCGAAAGGATTCGATGACTTCACTGACTTCTTCTATCGTTGAACTGGTCATTAGTGATACGAGTTCTGCCATGAGTTCTACAGGCGAATCATCGCGATCCAAAAAGCTAACGAGGTTGATGCTGTCCAATTCACTCGTTGCGGTTGCTAGTGCAGTGGCGATATCACACAAAACTGGTATGTGTTGTTCATGCGTGTCATCTGAAATGACAAAACTCGATAACTGCAATAAACGCTTTAAGCTTACTAACAATATCTCACTGATATGATCCACGATACTACCGGCATCTGCATCATCAAAACCCATCATTGCTTCTAATATGGGATATTCATGTGATTCATACCTTAGTTGTGTCAGTAAGTTAGCTGCACGTAACAATATCGCTCCACGTTCAGGAGATACTGTTTGTGCTAAAAACGCTTCTAATTCATTGGGTTCCATAACCAGCTCCAACAATGGTAAAATATATATAAGTTGCTATCCATATGAAAAGATGTTCTAATCGTTTTTAATAAACACAGGAAAGAAATACGCAATGAGTACTATCAGTTTCAAAGACAGACGTGAAATAGATAAACAGAAAAAACAAGCATTGAAAATGAAACGTGCTGAACGCACTATCGCACGTACACTCAATGACATGACTAACACTAACACCAATGCGCAAGCTGAAATGAATGCGTATTTGAAAAGTGCTGTTAGTGAAGTACGTAGTACACTACAACAAGCCAGTGATCTCATGAGTGATACAATTGCGCGTGTAGAACATGGTTTTGCTACTACACCAGCCACTAATACAGAAGTCATCAATTTATTGACAATCTTCCGTCGTGATGTAGGTACACTGGAAGAAAAACGTAAACGACTTGTCGATCGTTTAACAGAAGAAGAAAATAACGCTGAACAAGAAACCTCGTCAGCACGTATCACCACACTGATTTTTGATGAAGTGTTGGAATTTGCTGTTGAAGTTGCACAGATATTAATCCCACAGGCCACTCAGATTCAAGAGTTGGTCAAGAAACCCAATGTAAAATGAGGAATGTGTTGTGACCGATAAAGATACTCCAGAATCAACTGTTAATGAAAACCAAACTGATACACCAACAACTGATACGCCACAAGTGGATGTACCGGCAAAATCATCAGGTGTCACCATCACTCGTCCAGTGTCATTGGAACAAATCAAAGACAGTAAAGTACGTAATGCAGGTGCATCATATCTGTACGGTCCTTCTGGTTATTCTGCCCCTGTAGTAGGTGATGCACTCACTGAACTCGTAGGTGATGGTAAAACCAAACGCAATCTATCAGATTCACAGATTGAAACCGTACAAGCATTGTACTATGGTGAATCATTGCGTCAAGCTGATAAGATGTTAGATCCCGCCATCAACGACACTGATCGTGACTTTCAACAAGGTGTCCCCTATAATGGCGGTACTATCGGTACACGTGCACCTAAACTTGATGATAGTGAAGAATCACTCAAGGGCTTGACAGCAGTACACGCTGTTAACGCTGCATTGGGTTTAGGTGGTTCTATTTATCAACCATTGTGGGGTGCTGGTTTTCAGATATCTTTTACACCACCACCACTTAAGGCACGTCATGAATTTGATTTTATGGCGGCTGTTAAAAAAGAACGTTTTGGTTGGTTGACGGGTGGTTTTAGTTTCTCAGCATCTGAATTAGTGATTATGTCAGATGCAATTCGTTTTGCTATGAAGTATATGCACAGTTGTACCTATTACAACAAAGACATCACTGAGATTTTAAAAGCAATACCATTAACCGACTGTCATACTCTGTTAGGTAGTTTTGCGGCTACTATTTTCCCTGATGGTTTTCCCATGGTACGTGCGTGTCCACATTGTTCACAAACGTATAAGACTACCTGTAACATCCCACGTATGTTGCTTGCGGATAATAACAAGATCAACGATGAACAACGTGAGATCATCAGTTTGACTCCAGCATCCAAAAAACGATTGACACTGGAACAACATCAACGTTATCAGTCTCAACATTGCTATAATCAGAACATCAACCGTTATGAAGTTACTGATTATGGTTTTGTATTCTATTTCAAAGTACCGTCTATCTTCACTGGTTTGGAACAAACCGATAAATGGACAAATGAAATCCGTGATACACTCGTGTCGTCTATGGGTAGTGAAGTCACTGATAACCAACGTGACATCTACATGAGCCAACGTGCAGCCAATACCATCTTACGTCAATATGGACATTGGGTAGAGAAATTAGTGGTGCGTGGTAAGACTATTGATGACCAGGATGATATCAATGATGCATTGGTAACTATCTTGGAACACGATGAGGTAAAAACAGCGTTTGTTGCTCACATTCGTAAGTTCATTCGTTATGCCACTATCGGTGTGGTGGTACTGCCACCTCATGAATGTCCTCATTGTAAAGCGGTTATCATGGACCCAGAAGAATCTCAGTTGTTACCAGAGACAGTAGCTATTGATCCATTAGAACTTTTTTTCCGCTTAATGACCCTGTCCATTCAGGTTACCCTCCCAGAATAGATGGTGAGTTACCGTTCAATGTCGATAGTAATACTCACATAAGGCACGCTGGGTTTGGTATTGAACATAACTTAGGGCAATTGAAACAGGAAACGTTTGAGAAAGCAGTGTCGAGTTACGATTCTTCATTGGATCGTAACTTGGCACATTTTTATTTGTTGGACCAGTATAATAAAGCTTATGGTTTAAATACTGCGTCCAGTAGTAAAAATTCTCTGTCTATGATAGAGATGTCGTATCGAGCAAATCCGGCGTATGGGTCAGCGTTAGAACGTTCATTGTCCGATTATCTAAACTATGGCATAAAGGACATAATGTCGTTTGAAGAGTATTGCAGTAAAGCACAATGGGAAGTCAATATCATCAATCGTATCTGTGAAGCACATCGTCGTATGGTCAACCAACAACAAACCAACGTTATTAATGGATTACACGAAGGTTTTCCAAACTATGGTAGAGGTGCTGGTATCACTAAACCTAATTATTAAGATAAGGAAACGATATGTCAGTAATAGAACTAGCCAGCGGTAGTGAGAATTATCTACACTGGAATGCAGTAGCATTACTCTACAGTGATGAGGTTGGTGATACAGATGAAATCTTACGCGATTATGAACATGGAGTATCGTATTTACGAGACGGTTATAGTACACCTCAACCTTGTCGTGTATTTGCGTATGATATTAATCGACGTTTAGTATTATTGCGTTGGTTAGACAAAACTTCTACAGATGACTTCAGAAGCGCTCTACGAGCTTTTAAACAAATCTATAGTCGTAGTACTGTCGAGAGCGTACTGTTTCCCTATGACAAGTACAGTGAGTTTAAACTGTCATATAAAGACTTATTATCTATTATCGACGATGAGTTAGGTGAAACTGGTCTATTGATAGGTGTTGTGAAACCATAATACCAAATAAAAAAATAAAACATAGGAGAGAGGGATACCCCTCTCTCCTATGCCATGTGTGTTATTTCTTTTTGCGTTGTTTAGACGCCACCTTGTTTGCTTTACGACGTTTCTCCTGTTTGATTTTCTTGGCACGTTGGTGTTGATACCAATTACCCAGATCACGTTGAGTGGGTTTTTTAGTATGGGACGCTAAGTTATTCATTTCCTCCTTGAGTTTGCGTAACTCATC
>JACCDQ012016448.1_pt1 | contig 18371 bp, 17 predicted proteins | sample 7446031 | NCBI WGS metagenome assembly JACCDQ01 (sample SAMN15323442, study PRJNA562643) | freshwater metagenome | isolation source: river surface water | place: USA:Blue River Watershed | collected 2017-08-17
CCTGCCGGCGCACCGAGGAGCGTTCGATCGTGCTGCAGCTCGAGCGCCTGATGGAGTACCCGATGGTGCGGCGCGAGGTCGAGGCCGGACGGCTGACCCTGCATGGCTGGCATTATGTGATCGAGGATGGTGCCGTGCATGTGTTCGATGCCCAGCAGGGCGCCTTCGTGTCGGCGGCATCGTCGACCCACACCGGAACCGGGCCCTATGCCCCCTATGTCGAGCATGATGGTCAGATACTGATCGATTGAGACCGAAAGAACCTGATGAACATCACCACCTTCGATCAGCTGCTGCAAGCCGCGCAGCAGCAGTCGCAACCCCAGCGCCTGCTGTTCGTGCTGGCCCGGTCCGAGCTGCCCGACGACGCGACTGCCGAGCAAAGGGCTGCGTTCGAAGCCGGCCATGGCGGCGCGCTGGTGCCCGCGGCCTGCGTCGACCGCCTGCCGACCGAGCTGCCTTCCTTCGCCGCCTTCGATGCCGAGGCGCAGTCCTTCTGCCCGGACTGGGTGATCGTCTTTGCCGCCAGCCTGTCGGGCCGCAACGGCCAGGCGCCGTCGAGCGAGTCGGCGCAAGGTCCGCTCGAGCAGATGGTGGCCGCGATCAAGGCCGGCCAGATTGCCGCCTTCCTGCCGTTCGACCGGGAGGGTTGCGCGATCCGGCTGTGATGTAATTGCGCGCATGATTTCAGAAGAGAAACAAGACTTTTCAAGGGGTTGGCGCATGTCCGTCGCCCCGATGCTCGACTGGTCGGACAAGCATTGCCGTTACCTGCACCGCCTGATCACGAAGGAGACGCGGCTCTACACCGAAATGGTCACGACCGGCGCCTTGCTGCATGGGGCCCAGCGCCGCCACCTGCGCTTCGACGAGACCGAGCACCCGATCGCGCTGCAGCTCGGCGGCAGTGATCCGGCCGAGCTGGCACTGTGCGCCCGCATGGGGCAGGACTGGGGCTATGACGAGATCAACCTCAACTGCGGCTGTCCGAGCGACCGGGTCCAGCGCGGCGCCTTTGGCGCCTGCCTGATGAACGAGCCGGCCCTGGTGGCCGACGGCGTCAAGGCCATGCGTGACAAGGTTGACATCCCCGTCACGGTCAAGCACCGGATCGGCATCGACAAGATCGAGAGCTACGACTTTGTCGCCGATTTCGTCGGTCGCGTCAGCGAGGCCGGCTGCGAGGTCTTCATCGTGCACGCGCGCAATGCCTGGCTGCAGGGCCTGAGCCCGAAGGAGAACCGCGAGGTTCCGCCGCTGCGCTACGACCTGGCCTGGCGGCTCAAGCAGGAGTTTCCCGCACTGACGATTGCGGTCAACGGCGGCATCAAGACCCATGAGCAGATCGCCGAGCAGCTGCAGCATGTCGACGGCGTGATGGTCGGGCGCGAGGCCTACTACAACCCCTGGATCATGCAGGACTGGGACCAGCGCTACTACGGCGGATCGGCCTGCGCCTTGAGCCAGGACGAGATCGAGCTGGCGATGGTGGACTACATGGAGCGCGAGGCGGTCGAGGATGGCACGCCCTGGTACGCGATCGCGCGCCACATGCTGGGCATGCGCCACGGCCAGCGCGGCGCGCGGCGCTGGCGCCAGGTCTGGAGCAACCACAAGCTCAAGCCTCTGCCCGCGCGCGAGGTCTGGGCCCAGGCCCGGGCGGTCCTGCTCGAGGACCAGTCCAAGGCCGACCAGGTTCTGAGGCTGCCGGACCGCTGAACTCTCGCAAATGCGGTTTCAGCGTGGGCGCTCCGAGCGCTGGCCGATCTGCTGCAGGCTGCGCCGGGCGAACTGCACCTGTCCGGGCATGAGCTCGCCGGTGTCGAGCGCGCGCTCGAAGGCGGCGGCTGCATCGGCCAGCAAGCCTTGTGCCTGCAGCGAGATTCCGGTCCCGATCAGCCAGCGCGGTTGCGCGGGGTCGGCCCGCAGGGCGGCGATGAAATGCCCGATGGCTTCGTCATGGCGGCCCTGGCCTTGCAGCAGTGCCGCCAGGAAGGCCTGGTACTGGCCGTCATCGCCGGCCTGCGCCAGGCCCTGTTCCAGCGTGGCGATTGCCTGTGACCTGTTGCCGGTTGTCACTTGCAGCCTTGCCAGCATCATGGCGAACTCGCTGTGCCCCGGTGCCAATGCCAGCCCTTCCTCGATCAGCGCAGTCGCAGCACCGGTTTCGCCGGCCTCGGCCAGCAAGGCCGCCAGTGCCTGACGCGCTTCGTGGTGGGCGGAATAGGCGGCCAGGGCCTGCTGCAAGTTCTGCCGCGCCGGCCCGGTGTCGGACTGCTGGATTTGCGCGATCGCCTGCCGGTATAGGTTGTCCGCCTGCTGCTGTGGGCTGGTGCGCTTGAATCCAGCGCTCGGTGCCGTGGGCAAGCTGGTTGGCGGGGGCTGTCGCTCGGTGGTCGCTGGACGGTCCTTCCTGGCTACCGGGACCACGGGTCGGTGTGCTGCAGCTGCAGCGGGAGGGGGCTGATCTGCCGCGCTAGCGGCACCTGCCGCGAGCAGAATCGCCGACAGCGCAGCAGCCAGCGGCAGCTGGCGCAGCCGGTCGGGCTTGGCGTCGGGCTCTGGCGTGCCGGAACATTCCTGCTTCATGGCTTGGCCGGTTTGAAATGAATCGCTCACCGTGCGGCTGGCGTCGTGATGGCCAGACTGTCGATGCGGTCCTGTGTGGCCCGGATGTCCGCCGTCCAGTTCGAATCGTCCTTGACCACCGTGGGCTTGAGCAGGATCACCAGCTCGCGCTTGCTGGATTTCTGTGCGCCCTTGCTGAACAGCCCGCCCGGGCCAGGCACATCTCCGAGGCCGGGCACCTTGTCGCGGTCGTCCTGAGCGCGCTCGGTCATCAGTCCACCGATCACGACCACCTGGCTGTCGCGCGTGCGCACGACGCTGTCGGCTTCGTTGATGGTGTTGACCGCAAACGGCACGTAGACCGCCGAGGTCGAGGGCTGCGAGATCTTCATCTTCTCGACCACGCTGTTGACCATGGTGTGGACATGCAGCGTGATGTTGTCGCGCTCGTCGATCTGCGGCGTCACGTCGAGCGCAATGCCCGAGAAGAAGGGCTGGTATTGCAGCGTGGGCGGGGCGGTCGTGACCACGCCGCTGGTAGTCGCCTGGCTGCCGGCCGTGATGCCGGTCACATAAGGCTCCTCGTTGCCGACCTTGAGCACGGCTTTCTGGTTGTTGAGCGTCGCGATGCGCGGGCTCGACAGGACATGCACATTGCCCTGGGTCTGCAGGAAGTTGATCAGTGCCGAGAAGTTGCGCAACTGCATTGCCATTCCGAGCCCGGAGGCGAACGCGTTGCCACCCACGGCACCGACCAGGCCGCCGCCGGCCAGTGCCCCGAGTGTCGCGCCGGCCGCCAGCTGACCGCCCGAGACCGCGCCGGCACGGCCGTTGAGCGCGCCGATCAGCGTGGTGTCCGACCCGACCGAAAAGCGGTGCAGGCCGTTGCTGAAGGCGGACCAGTTGACGCCCTGTTGCGCGCCGGCGTTGAGCTCGACGTCGATGATCTTGGCCTCGATGATGACCTGGCGCTGGATGTTGACCTCCATCGTGCGCAGCATTTGCTCGATCGACTTGAGTTCGCGTGGCATCGCGCGCACCAGGAGGGTCCCGCTCATGGGGCTGATCGTCATGGCGCGTCCTTCGCTGCAGCCGTCGATGCCGCGCTGGCGCTCGCCAGGCTGCTGCTCGCCGGGAAACGAAACGTCGGCCCGGCTGCTCGTGCTCGAACCGCCCCCTGCGGACATGCCGCCCGACTGCCCTCCCGCTTGTCCTGCCGACTGGCTGCGCGGAATCTGGCAGCCGAGCGTGGTGCGCAGCGCGTCCTCGACCTCGCCCCAGAGATCGGTCTTGGCGACCGAGCTCAGGGCGCTGGCCTGCAGCGAGGCGTAGCCCGAGCCACTGGCCGAGGAGGTCCCCAGGCCGATGCCGCTTTGGCCGCTGTTGACTTGGGATGGACCCCTGGATGCGCCGCCGACCACCTGCAGGTCGCTCACGCCACGGCGCTGGCCGACCACGTAGTTCACCTGGTAGAGGCGGGTCTGCAGCTCGGGCGGCTGGACATAGATGCGGTGGCCTTCCACCTGGTAGTCATAGCCATAGACCTCGCGCACGGTATCGAGCGTCTCGAACAGCGTCACGTTCTTGAGCTTGAGCGTCACGCGCTCGGGCGGCGCAGCGACGGCCGAACTGCGCGGCTTCATCACGATGCTGAAGTTCGTGTCCTCGACGATGCCGGTCAGTACCTGGCTCAGCAAGGCGTCGCTCACGACGAGATCGAAGCGCTGCTCGAGCTGCTTGGCAGAGGCCTTGGGCAGGGCGAGCTTGAGCGGCGGCAGCAGCGACGCGCTGATTGCCTCGGGGATCGGCAGCGCGGCGGCCCGCGCCGGCGGCTCGCGCTCTGGCATTTGCGCCGCCGACTGCAGCTCGGCACTGATGCGATCGCGGGTTGCCGTATCCTGCGGTGGATAGCTGGCCGCGCAGCCGGCCAGCAGCAGGACGGTGAAGGGGAGGGTGGTTTTCATCTTCATTTCCTGGCTGTCCTTTTCTCGACACCGGGCGTCAGCCGCAGCCTCTGTTGCTCCCCGCCGGTTTGCAGTATCACGACTTGCGGCTGTATGGCGACGACGCGTGCGCCGTTGATCGAGTCGCCAGGCCTGACGATCTGGCCGTCGATGACGGCGAGGCGTCGATGCGGCCCGACCAGGGTCACGCGCGGGCTGGCATCCGTCTTGGATGGCGTCTCGGTGGGGGCGTTCGCCTGCGACCCACTGACTGCCGCTGGCGCCCGTCGAGCCAGCCAGACCTCGGGCGGGCGGGTCGGATCGGCGCTGAGTTCGGCGGCTCCAGCCAGGCCAGAGCCCGCGACCAGGCATGCCAGCCATGCAAGGTGCCAGCCACACAGACATGGCTGTGCCGGCAGTTTGTACCGTTCGATCCTGCGCTGACTCATGGTGCTTGCCGGTGGGGAGCGCTGTCGTGTCGCAGCAGGTTGATGACCAGGTCGAGCACCGCTTCGGGGTAGCGGGATTCCAGCTTGGCTTCGGCCCAGTACACGGGGCCTGCGCGTCGTTCCAGATCCTGCAAGTAGGCCATCAGCGCCGGGTAGCTGCCCCGCAGTCCGAGTTCCAGCCCCAGGCGCTGGAGCGCGGGATAGCCGGATTCGGCGGCGGAAAACGGGCTGGTGGGCAGGGTTTTCAGGCGAATCAGCGTGACGCCGGGGTGATCTTGCAGCAGTTGCTGGGCCGCAGTCCCGATATGGCCCTGGCCCGTGCCAGAGGCTGCGATCAGCCGCTCGAAGGCGTCGATCTCCTGTCGCAGCGCCGCCATCTCCGCTGGTGGCGCCTTGCCTGCCTGGGCCGTCCCGGATTCCTGCGTCCCCTGTTGCGCCAGCGCCTTCCTGAGGGTGCCAAGCTCGCTCTGCTGCAATTGCAGCGTCATTTCGATCTGCTTGCGCTGGCCTTGCTGCGGTGTCAGCAGCAGCGCGTCCAGCAGGAAAAAGCAGATCGCCGTCATGGCCAGCACGATCAGCACGCGTTCGCGTGGCGTCAGCCGGTCGTATTTCTCGAGCAGGTCGGCGATGGCAGGCATGTTCGACACCGTATCTCAGTAGAGCTTGAACGACACGAGATCCTGCGGGCCGGCCGCACCGGGCTGAGCTGCAGTCACCGCCCCGATTTCCAGACCTTCGAGCACGAGGCCGAAATCGGTCAGCCTGGCATTGACTCGCTTCGAGTAGCTGATGACTCGGCTGCTGTCGAGCGCCTGGCCATGCAGGTTGAGCGAGCGGTCGCCGCGCCCGATTTCTATGCCGGTGAGCCAGATCTGTGGTTCCGACAGACTCGCTAGCGCGTCGAAATACCGGCTATAGCCCGCGCTGCTGCCGAGTTCCGCCAACCGGATGCGCAACAGCTGTGCCGCCCTGGCGCGCGCCCGCAGCGAGTCGACGCTCTCGGCCACTCTGCTGCCGGGGCGGTTCGTGGCCATTGCCAGCTGCTGGCGCGCCTGTTGCAGCTGCTGCTGAACCTGTGCCTGCTCCTGCACGGTCCTGGCCACGGCGAAGCCGCGCAGTCCCCAGAGTCCCAACGGCAGCACCAGCCCGGCCACCAGGGGCAGGCACAATGACCAGGCAGAGCGCGGGATCCGGCGCCGCGAACCGCGTCCGAGCAGGTTGATGTGCTGGGTCATGGGCGCCAGTCCTACTTCAGGTGGCGCAGGCAGGAGCCCAGCACGGTGAAGAAATCTGCCTGGCTGGACTCCTGCAGCAGCTCGGGCGTCAGTGACAGATCGAAGCAGTCGGCCAGGTCGATTTTCTCGACCGGCAGCATCAGGTTGCTGCGCAAGAACTCATCCATGGCCATGGGCCGGGGCAGCGGCGCGAGCAGCACGCGCGAGAGTCCGATGAAGGGCAGGTTGCGGTCGACGTAATCCAGTGAGCGCTGGACTTGCAGCATCAGTCGTTCCATCGCGCGGTGTGCGGCGTCGGCTTCCAGTTTGCCGTGGCCGAGCTCATCCTGGATCCAGCGGTGAAAATGCAGCTCGCCTTCGTGCGAGATCGTGAACTCGATCCCGTGCTCGGCCACGCGCAGCATCGCCACGCCCTCGCCGGGGGCCGCCGACAGGTTCGCGATGTTGCGCTGCGCGGTCTCATGCACGTCGATCACCTCGAGCGGCAAGCGCGCCTCGCGGAACTGACGCGCGTAGTCGGTCACCAAGGCGCGCGGCGACACCATCACGTAGAGTTTTTGCTGACGGTTGGGCTGGCGCTCGAAGTCAGGGATGCGCATCCAGGCCAGGCTGGCCTGGTCGGGCGGATAGGCGATCTGTTCACTGATGGACCAGCGTATGGTTTGCTCGAGCTCTTCGGGCGTGACGGCCGGCTCGGGCAGCACCAGGATCTGGTAGTCGTCCCGGTCCAGGGTGAAGATCCAGTTTGCCGCAGTGCTGTCAAGCCGCTGTGAGAGCGCCGCCAGCGATTGCGCGCCGACCTCGGCATCGGGCAAGGTCGCACAGGCCAGCACGCGCGGCTTGCCTTCTCCTCCCGTGACGGGAGCGGCTACCGTGACTGCGAACAGCCCCTCGGGGCTGGACTTGACTGCCGACCAGGCCTTGACAATTCTTTCTCCCAGGAATCTTTTCATTGCAGGAAGTCCATCTTGTTGTTTTTATCATACTAACATGAGTACCCTGTGATGCACGCATAGAGATAATTGATTATCTTTTCGATAAGTCGAATGTCGCATTTTGTCGTTTGTGGAAGTCTGGCGGCGGGTGCTAAATTGGAATCTCTGGTCAGCCACCGGACATAACCCATGCAAACAGGAAGGAAACCTATCATGCACAAGCCATTCGAAATCCGCAAAGCCGCCCAGCGCGGTTTCACCCTGATCGAGCTGATCGTCGTCATCGTGGTGGTCGGCATACTGGCGGCAGTCGCCATTCCCAAGTATCAGGACATGACATCTGACGCCAACAGGTCGGTGGCGGATGCTTTCGGCGGCGCATTTGCTTCCGCCGCCGCGACCAACTTTGCCATGTGCACGGCCAATTCATCCAATACAAACGCTTGCAAGAAGGGGCTTGCTGCAGGCGCCACGGCTGGACAGATCGCATGTAGCAAGGATGATCTCGAAATCCTGGTGGAAAACGTGCCGACCGACATCACGGTGAGCGGAACCAATGCTGCCTGCATCGTTTCGAAGAACAGCGTGGCTGGCACGGCCGTTGTCATCAAGTCGCTGTAATCAGCGCTCGCAGCGATCATGCGTCGGTGGATTCAACTCTGCCGGTGCTTTCATGTTTATTCCAGCTTGTTCCATGCGCCATTGCGTTGCGGATCCGAGGTGTGCTGGGGGTTTCACGCTGATCGAGCTGGTGGTGGTCATCGCAATCCTCGGCCTCCTGAGCGCCTATGCCGTCCTGAAGCTGCCGTCGCCGGCGCAGGCGACCCTGCCTTCGCAAGCCAGGCAGCTGGCCAGCGACCTGCGCCATGCGCAGGCGCTGGCGATCACCTGGGGCCAAAGCCTGGTTGTCAGCGCCAGCGGCAGCCGCTACAGCATTGCTTGCCGGACCGCGGCTGCCACGGCACCCTGCGACGCCACGCCCGTCGTCGATCCCGCCACCGGGTCCGCCTTCAGCACATCCTTGCAAAAAGATGTCAGCTTCGGCTCGCCGACCACGGCCAGCCTGACCTTCGACAGCCTCGGTCGACCTGTCGACAGCACAGGTACTCCACTGGTCACCGACCCGGCGGCGAGTTACACCCTGAGCGCGGGCAGCAGCATGGAAACGGTCACGGTGAACCGTCTGAGTGGCAAGGTCAGTCCATGAACCGCCGCAGCCCGACCCGGAGTCGCGTGTCAGGCTTCACCCTGCTCGAACTGCTGATGGTCATGGTCTTGCTTGGCGTGGCAGCGGTGGCGATCGCGTCGCTGAGCGCCCACCTGTTCTCCGGTCAGTCAGCGAGCCGTGACCTCGTCGTCGGCACCCAGTTGCTGCAGGAATGTGCCGAGCAGGTGCTGGCAGTGCGGCGAAACAAGGGATATACCGCCGTCACGACCTCGGCCTGCAGCGGTCTGAACCTCTCGCCTGACAACCTCGGCGGCTTTGGCGTGCCCAGCGTGGCGCTGGCTGTCACGGGCGACCCCGGCGCGCCGAGTCCGGTGACGGCCTGCACCAGCGCCAGCAGCTTCTGCACGGTCACGGTCTCGGCCGGCAAGGACGGAACCAGTCTGGCGCCGGTCGTTTTCAGACTGGCCAACTACGAGATATGAGCCCCAGTCCAGCCGTCAAGAGGCCGCCCGGTCCGCAGGGAAGGAAACGGGGCTTCACCCTGGTCGAGCTGATCGTCGTCATCTTGCTGCTCGGCATCCTGGCCGCTGGCGGCTCGAGCATGATCACGGACAGCTTCAGGACCGTGGGATGGCTCGATGCCGGCAAGTCCAGCCAGGCCGAGGCACGCTTTGTGCTGGAGCGGCTGGCGCGCGAAATCCGGGAAGTCAAATACTGCGTCGGCACCGGCTGCGAGGGCGTGGTGTCGGGCGTGACCAGTTACTGCGTCGTGACCCAGTCGGCCTCCCGGCTGGTGTTCTACAAGCGCGATTCCGCCAGCACCGACCGCTCCAGCTGCAGAACCGGCACGACCCTGGTCACCCTGGACTACAGTTCACCGCCCAGCCTCAAGCTCGCTTACGGCGCGGTATCCGCTGCCAACCCGCTGGTCAGTCTGACGGACCGGGTGGGTGCCTTCGCTTGGACCTACTATCGCTGCGACGGCAGTACCCTGGCGGCCGACAACAGCTATGTCTGTGTCGTGCAGATTGCGCTCAGGATCGACGACCCCCTGAGCGGGCAGCAGACTCAGCAGCGCGTGCGCGTTGCATTGAGGAACTCGTGACCCAGCGCGCCATCACGTCCCGACAGGCCAGAATCCCGCGTGCCCAGCGCGGCATGGTGTCGATTCTGGCGGCCATGTTCCTGGTCGCGGCCGTGATTTTCGTGCTGGGGCAGACGCTCGGCATCAGTGGCAAGACCAGCATCGACAACCAGCAGCAGCTCGACAGCACGGCGGCCCTGTTTCTCGCCGAGAGCGGGATCGAGAGCGCACAGAGCCAGCTGCGCACCGCGGCCATCGCTGGCGCCTACACCGATGCCACTTGCACCGGTCTGAACGGACAGGCTGCCGCCCTGGGTCGCGGCAGCTACCAGTACACGCCGGCTCCCGTCTCGGCACCGACGGTCTGCGGCGGCGTGAATCCGGCCTGCAACTCCTGTACGCTGACGGTCAAGGGGATGGTCGGTTCCGCGGCCCGCTCGGTCCAGGCCGTGTTGACCGCTCTGCCCAGCAACGGGGTGGAGGGCCAGACCAACAGCGGCAACCAGGCGGTCAACGGCACGCCGAGCTTCACGATGATCCTGAGCTCGCTGCAGGACAATGCCTATGCCTTCTCCCATCTGGCCTGGAACCCGGTCACCAACTGGGGCGGATCGGCGGTTTCCAGCATTTGCCAGTCCGGCAGCACGGGCAACCCCATCACCACCTGCGGCCAGAGCTGGCTGCTCGATGGCCTGTATTACAACAACACCTCGAGCCAGGGCGTGCTGGCGCCCGTGCCCTATAGCGGGACCTACAGCATCACGACCAGCCTGAACGACACCAGCTCGACCGACAAGCGACGCAACTACGTCATGGTCGGGCTGATCTTCTCGCCCGTGAACCGGAGCAGCGGTGGGACCGTGGTCACCAAAGGGTCCTATTCCCAGCCGCTCAGCTCATGCTCGAGCAGCAGCCTGACGGCCGCCAGGACCCAGCCCGCCACCTACTATTACTCGACCACCATGTCCGCCAATGCGTCCGCCTGCTGGACCTTGAACGGCAGCAACTTCACTGCCGCCTACCAGACCGGCAATCTGCCGAGCGGCTGGACCTGCAACGCCAACAGTGCAACGACGGCCAACTGGGACAACGCGGCGCTTTCCGATACCCTGCTGGTCGGCTTCGGCGGAAAACCGTATCGAGCTTCCGGCAACTGCAGTCCGAGTCCCCGATCCCTGACTGGACTGAGCCTCAACAGCCAGCCCTTCTACAAGGGGGTGGAACTGACGGGAACCCAATGCGACCAGATGTATTCGCAGATCTGGTATGCCTACAACCCCGCTTACTCGACGACGAACATGGCCCACAATGGTGCGGCTTTCAGCGGCTCCATCGGCGCGAGCTTCACCGGCGCCATCGGCGCGACCTTCAGCGGCAGCATTTCGGGGACCACCCTGACGGTTTCCGCGCCGGGACTCAGTGGCTTGCTGAACAGTGGCGACATCATCACCAGTACCGGTTCGGGCACCAATGTTCGCAGCAACACCACGGTTCTGTCCCAGTTGACCGGGACTGCTGGCCAGGCGGGAACCTACCTCGTCAGCGGTAGCAACCAGACGATTGCCAGCCGCAGCATGACGGCTGCCAGCAGCGTGCTGGTGGTCGGCAGCGCGCCGACGGCAGGCGTGATCAGCGTGGGCGACATCATCACCAGCACGGGATCGGGCAGCAACGTCATCAGCAGCCCGGCAACGACGATTTCCGCGCAGTCGTCCGGCTCGGCCGGACTGGCGGGCAGTTACACCGTGAGCGGCAGTGCGCAAACCGTATCGAGCCGCAGCATGCTGGCTTCCAGTACCGTCATGCGGCTTGTCACCCCACCCACGACCGCTGCGCTCGCTGTTGGCAACTCGATCACCGACGGCAGTGCAGCGACCAGTTACGGGACCATCGGCAGCCTGCTCACAGGCACTCTCAACCAGGCCAACAGCAGCTACCTGTTGAGCGGAGCGACGGCCAGGCTGGTCCCTAATGCCGCCAACAATATGGTCGCTTTCAGCGATGCGCGCGGCACCAGCAGGATCACGCTGAGTGGCAGCAGCAGCGCCATACCCGCTGTCGGGACGGCGCTGGGCGTGATCTACGGCACCGGGCAGTTCCTGCCCGACACCTGTTCGAGTGGCACGATCAGCGGTACCACGCTGGTGGTCAGCGGCTGCAGCGCGACTGAGTTGAGCGCCGGCGATGCCATTTTCGGTCCCCATGTGCTGCCCAGGACGCAAATCGTCTCCCAGCTGTCGGGCACCACCGGCGGCAACGGCAGCTACACCGTCAGCCGCAGCCAGACGACGCCAGCTGCCGGCGCGATTCTGGCCCGCGCTGCCGTGACCGGCATTCCCGCGGCGAATTCGTTCACCGTCTCGCGCCGGCCCGATATCGCGCTCAAAGGGGCAGGGCTTTGCGGTGGCCTGTGTCCTTTGCTGCTCGGTGACGGCACGAATCCGGTCGGACGGTTCAATCTCACTGGGATCGCACCCAGCAGCCCCAGCAATCAGTACGATGACTGGTCGGCCGGTTTCACCTGCCTCAGCGGTGTCGATCCCGACACCATCAAGCCGCTTGGAACGGTTCTGGCCAAGCGCAGCGGCTGGAGCGAGCCGGTGCGCTGACCTCGACGCTCATTGTCCCCGCAGTGTCACCGGCGCCGTGAATGCCAGTCCCTGGCTGTGCACGGTCTCGAGTGGCAGCGGGTAGCCGAGCTGGTCACGCACCTTGGTGCGCAGGCGGCGCACCATGATCTCCATCCGGCGCTGATCGTAGTAGAGCGGATTGTGACCGAGCGCGAATATCAGCTCATTGCGCGGCACGGTCTTGCCGGGTGCGCGAGCCAGTGCAGCAAGCAGGGTGTGCTCCGAGTGTGTCAGCTTGACGACCTGACCGTCGGGAGACAGGATCAGCCAGGCCAGCAGGTCCAGCGTCCAGGCCGGGGTTGCGGCGCTGGGCTGGATGCGGCGTGCCAGATTGCGGATCAGCGAGGACAGCTCCTCGAGCAGCACCGGCTTGACCAGGTAGACATCGGCGCCGGCCCTGACCCCTAGGACCCGGTCCTGGCCCAGGCCGCGCGCGGTGGTGATGATGACGCCCTTGTCCTGCAATTCCCTGCGCTGCGCGAGCCAGGTCAGGCCATCGCCATCGGGCAGGCCCAGGTCGAGCACCAGCACGTCGAACTCCTGGCTCTGCATCCATGCTTCGGCCGCCCCCAGGTTGCCGACTCCCTGGGCTGAAAGGCCTTCGAGCTCAAGAAAGCTGACCATGGCCTCGCGCAGTTCTTCCTCGTCTTCCACGATCAGGACCCGGGTGGCGGGCAGATGGCTTGTCGTCATGACATTCGTTCCTGTCTATTGTTCTTGTGGCAACCAGAGGCACAGGCAGCTGCCCTGGCCCGGTGTGCTGTCGATTTGCATATGTCCGCCGTGCAGGTCTGTGATGCGTTGCACGATGCTGAGCCCCAGACCCATGCCACTGACCGGTCCCTCGGGGTCGACCCGGAAGTATTCCAGAAATACCTGCTGCTGCAGTTCCGCCGCGATGCCACGGCCTTGATCGATCACGGCGATGCCGACATGGCCCGGCTTGACGCGGGTCTCGATCGCGACCATGGTGCCTGGCTCGGAGTACTTGGCGGCGTTCTCCAGCAGGTTGGACAGCGCCGTCTCGAGCAGGTATTCATCGGCTTCGATTGTCGCGAGGCCGGGCGTCAGGCGCAGTTCTACCCGGTGCCGGGCCAGGCAGTAGTCGTTGCCGTCGACGACCAGCTGCAGCCACTGCTGCAGTGGTATCACATGGGGTGCAAACTCTTGGTCGAGCTGGATCAGTCGCGAGCTCTTGAGCCATTTGTCGAACATCTGCAGCAGTCTGCGGGTGGCGCGGCTCATCACCTGGACTCGCTTGTCGGTGTGGTCCAGGCCTTGCGCGTGCTCGCGGCTCAGCAGGCTCAGCTGGCTGGCGAGGATGCCCAGCGGATTGCGGAATTCGTGCGATATCAGCGAGCCAAAGCGCAGGTACTGGGCCAGCATCTCCTTTTCATTGCGCAAGGCGGTCTCGAGCTGTGCGGTGCGTTCCCGCACCGCGCGCTCGAGATTTTCCTCGGATGACTTGAGCAATTCCAGCATCCTGGCATTGGACGCCAGGGCCTGGGACTGCGCCGCCTCACGCGCCTGCCGTTCTTCCCGGATGATGTCGGCCAGTGCCAGCGACAGCAGCAGCATCTCGGCCGCCGACGAGATCTGCACCGCATAGGCGGTCCAGGTGTTGGTCGGCAGCCAGCCGGCGGCTCGACCTGCTGCCGTGATCACGCCCAGGCCCAGCATGACCCAGGCCAGCGCGAAGAAACGTGCTCCCTTGAAGCCGCCAAGCCATGACCTGATGCCTGCCACCAGGTTCAGTACCACCAACATCAATCCGTTGAGCGACAGCAGTTGCGCCAGTCCTATCAGGGGCAGAGGCCACTGCAGGCTCAAGAGCAGCGCGGCCGCGATCGCAGTGAAGAATCCGCCGCAGATGCCCTGCAGCCCGTCGAGCCAAAGCGACTTGCCACCCAGGCGCAGGAAGGAGCGGCTGAACAGCAGCGCGAACAGCCCCATCAGGCTCAGGAAGAAGTTTTGCGCGATCTGGTCGAAGCCCGACAGGCTCGGCCACAGGAACAGGTGCCCGTAGCCATTGCCGGCCATCATGGCCAGGCCCAGCGCCAGCGCGTAGAGCGAGTAGTGCAGGAAACGCCGGTCGCGCAGCGACAGGAAGAGCAACAGGTTGTAGAGCAGCAGCGCCAGCAGTCCGCCGTAGTAGAGGAATTGCGACGCCCAGAAATTTAACTTGTCTATCTGGTAGGAATTGGGCTGCCAGGCGGTCAGATCAATGGTCAGCGGGCTGCTTGATCGCACGCGCAGGTAGTAATACTGTTCGGCCGCGTCGAGCTCGACCGGGAAGACGTAATTGACGTCGAAATGCGGCTGACTGCCGACCGGGCGGTCAGCACCGGTATGGACCGGTGCCTGGCCGGGGGCGTAGAAATCGACCTTGCCCAGGCTCGAGTAGGACAGGACCAGCAGCCAGTCCTTGCTGGCTGGCGGCGCGCGCGCCAGTGCCACCCGCAGCCAGTAGGCCGATTCGGTATAGCCGAAGTTGGGGGTTCCTTGCCGGGCCGAATGCGACCAGGGCTTGAAGCGCGACGACCACTCGGCGCCGAGCAGCTGACTCACGGTCAGCGTGCCACCCCTGTCTTCGAGGAACTCGAGGTGGCTCGACAGGTCGATGCGCTCGCCTTCCAGTTCGAGCGCGAGCGCGGCAGTGCTCGGCAGGAGACCGGTCGCCAGCAGCAGCAACAGGCGCAGCAGGAATCGCTGCAGGCGCGATCGGTGCGCCAGATCAGCCACGGCGATGCGCCATCTGCGTCATGTTCCACATCGGCTCGAAGATGCCGAGCAGCAGGATGCCGACCAGCACTCCCATGACGACCAGCAGCACGGGCTCGATGGTCGCGCTGAGCCGGCTGGCCTCGTACTCGACTTCCTGCTGGTAGATGTCGGCCACTTGCGCGAGCATGCCGTCGATGTCGCCGGTCTGTTCGCCGACCGAGATCATCTGGAGCTCGAGCGGAGCGAAGATGCCGGTGGACTTGGCGACGCGCAACAGGTTCTCGCCGCGTTCGACGCCGTCGCGCATGCCGAGGATGCGCTCCTCGTAGAAGGCGTTGTCGACCACGCGACCGACCAGGGTGAAGGCCTGGATCACGGGCACGCCGGCCTTGAGCGCCGTGGCCATGCTGCGGAAAAACCTGGCCAGCGAGGCTTTTCGTATGATGCTGCCGACTATCGGCAGGCGCAGCTTGAGTCGATCCCACTCGTAGCGCCACCGGGGCTGGCGCAGCAGCAGGCCGACGCCGGACCAGACGGTCGCTGCGCCAGCGATGATCAGCCACCAGTACCCGATCACAAGGGCCGAGGTGCCGAGCAGCACGCGGGTCAGCAGGGGCAGCTCCATCTTCATGTTCGCGAACAGCTGGGCGAAGATCGGAATCACGAAAACGGTCAGGATGGAGGCGGCGGCGACGATCGCGACGACCACGAAGGTCGGGTAGCGCAGCGCGGTCTTGATCTTCTGCCGCATGTTCTTGTCGGCATGCAGCTGCTCGAACAGGCGTGCGAATACCTCGTCGAGCATGCCGGTGCCTTCACCGACCTTGACCATGTTGACGTAGTAGTCGTCGAACACCTTGGGGTGCTGTGCCATCGCGACGCTGAGGGCCTGGCCCTTCTCCAGCCAGTCGCCGAGCTGGCGCACCACCTCGGCCAGCACCGGGTTGGCTGTGCTCTCCTGGATGCTGGAAAGTACCTGCGACATCGGCACGCCCGCGCGCGTCATCGCGCCCATCTGGCGCGTGAACAGCAGCAGCTCATCGTGCTTGACCAAGGGGCCCGGCTGCAGCGCGAGCAGCCACTCGGGTTGTGACTGCCTGGCGTTCTTCCTGAGGCGGATGTCGATCGGCGAGATGCCACTGGCCAGCAGCCACTTGGCCACGTTTTGTGCGTTGAGCGAGTCTATCGTGCCCGTCATGAGCTCGCCGCGGCGGTTGCGTCCCCTGTACTCGAAGATCTGCATGGCGGGTTCCGGCTATGTTGGCGCTCAGCGCGCGATGGAGGTCACGATGCTCATTGCCTCGGTGACGGTGGTTTGGCCGCTCAGCACGAGTTCTAGCGTGTGCTCGCGCAGCGTGTGACGGCCCATCTGTTCGCGCGCGCTGCGCTCGAACAGGGCCGCATCGCCCCGGTGCAGGGCAGCGACGAGCGGCGGTGTGATCTCGAGCAGTTCATGCACGGCGACGCGGCCCTTGAAGCCTTGTCCGTTGCAGCGCGGACAGCCTGCGCCGCGACGCAAGCCGCCGACATCCCGCAGATCGCCGACCCGATGCCGGCGCAGCCATTCGAGTTCGCCCGCGCTCGGCAGGTGCAGCTCAGCGCAATGCGGGCAGATCAGCCGGACCAGTCGCTGCGAGATCACGCACAGCAGCGTGGTCGCGATCATGAAGCCCGGCAGTCCGAGGTCGAGCAGGCGCGCTGGAGCGCTGAGCGCATCGTTGGTGTGCAGCGTCGACAGCACGAGGTGGCCGGTCATCGCGGCGCGGGCTGAAATCTCGGCAGTTTCCTGGTCGCGAATCTCGCCCACCAGCAGGATGTCGGGGTCCTGGCGCAGGAAGGAGCGCAGCACGCGGGCATAGCTCAGATCGATCTTCTCGTTGATCTGGACCTGGTTGACCCCGGCAATGCGGTACTCGACCGGGTCTTCACAGGTCAGGATCTTGACCGCGGGCTGGTTGAGCTTTTGCAGTGCGCAGTAAAGCGTGGTCGATTTGCCGGAACCGGTCGGGCCGGTCACGAGCACCATGCCGTGCGGTGCAGCGATGGCGGTCTTGAACTTTTCCAGCATCTCGGCACTCATGCCGATCTTGTCGAGGTCGCTGACGACATGGCTCTGAATCAGGAGCCGCATCACGGCCGATTCGCCGTATTGCGTGGGCATGGTCGACAGGCGCACGTCGATGCGGTTGCTCGCGGTGCGCACTGCGAAGCGGCCGTCCTGTGGCAGGCGGCGCTCGGAAATGTCCAGTCCTGCCAGCAGCTTGAGGCGCACCAGCAGGGCCGCGTGCACGCGCGGGTCGGTGTCGAGCTGGGGATAGAGCACGCCGTCGATGCGAAACCGGACCAGCAGCTTTCTTTCCTGCGGCTCGATATGGATGTCGGAGGCTCGCATGCGGTCGGCCTGCTCGAACATGGTTTGCAGCAGCTTGATGACCGGTGCATCAATGTCGGCGCCCGAGATGTCGAGCTCCCCGAGCCGCAGTTCGCCGGAGTCGTGGTCGATCTCGCGCTCGACTTCCTTGGCGAAGTCATCGATCTGGCTGTGCTTGCGGTAATAGCGGTCCAGCGCATCATTGAACTGGCTGCTGGGTATGACCGCGGTTTCGATCGGCCGCTTGAGCACGCGCATCAGCTCGTCCTGCGAGCGCGGGTCCGAGGGGTCGCACAGGCCGACCAGATAGGTTTCGCCGCGGTCCTCGAGCACGATGGCGCGAAATTGGCGCGCCTGCAGTTCGGTCAGGTGGTACACCGTGTCGGTCGAGATTTCATGCTGGCGCAGGTCCGCAAAGGGCAGACCCATTTGCGAGGCGATCGCGCGCGCGATCTGCTCGTCGGATATGTAGCCGTTTTCCACCAGCACCTTGCCGAGTGGCCGCCCGGTGCGCTTTTGCTCTGCGAGGGCGTTCTTGAGCTGTTCGGCGCTGAGCTGGCCTTGCTCCAGCAGCCATTCTCCGAGCCGCGCCGCCTTTAGCCTGGTTTCTGGCATATGTCCCCCGCCTGATATTTCAAGCCTGCCACTCTAGCCTGAGCCGATGAGCTTGCACAGGGCCATGGGTAGCGGCAGAGAGACTCGCGAGGCCCCGGCTGCGCTCGAGCCCGCTAGCTCGCGGCCTGCAGCCCCGAGGCGAAATGCTCGCGCACGCGCCGCGCCGCCAGGGCCTCGTCGCGCGCCAGCAGCGCCTCCATGATTGCTTGGTGTTCGGCCAGCGATTGCTCGATCCGGCCGGCCTTGAACAGCGAGCCCTGGCGGTTGAGCTTCATGACCTTGCGCAGGTCGGCCACGATCTGGACCCGCCAGCGGTTCTGCGCCAGCTCGAGCATGCGGCGATGGAACTGCTCGTTGAGCTCGAAGAACCGGTCGCGCGATCCGGTCCCGGGCCGGGCCGCCTGTTCCAGCTGACCGTGCAGGGCGGCGAGCTCGGCCAGATCGGCGTCGTCGGCCAGCCGGCACAGGGCGGCGGCGGCATCGGATTCGAGCAGCGACAGCAGTTCGTAAACCTCACGCAAGTCTTGTTCGGATACTTCGGTCACGTAGGCGCCGCGCCTGACCTTCATCGTGACCAGGCCCTCGGCCGCCAGCACCTTGAGCGCCTCGCGCAGCGGGGTGCGGCTGATGCCGAGCTCCTCGGCGATGC
>JACCDQ011657721.1_pt1 | contig 18369 bp, 22 predicted proteins | sample 7446031 | NCBI WGS metagenome assembly JACCDQ01 (sample SAMN15323442, study PRJNA562643) | freshwater metagenome | isolation source: river surface water | place: USA:Blue River Watershed | collected 2017-08-17
CAAGACTAGAGTATTCTTGCAGTGCTTCATACTGTACCGCGGTCCAAGTAGTGCATCCTAGAGAAGAGTATCCAAGTAGTGCATCCAAGACTAGAGTATTCTTGCAGTGCTTCATACCGTACCGCGGTCCAAGTAGTGTATCCAAGTAGTGCATCCAAGGGAAGAGTATCCAAGGGAAGAGTATTCATACTGCTCCATACTGCTCCATACTGCTCCATACTGTACCGCGGTCCAAGTAGTGTATCCAAGTAGTGCATCCTAGAGAAGTGCATCCAAGGGAAGAGTATTCATACTGCTCCATACTGCTCCATACTGCTCCATACTGTACCGCGGTCCAAGTAGTGTATCCAAGTAGTGTATCCAAGTAGTGTATCCAAAAGAAGAGTATTCTTGCAGTGCTCCATACCGTACCGCGGTCCAAGTAGTGCATCCAATGGAAGAGTATCCAAGACTAGAGTATTCATACTGCTCCATACTGCTCCATACTGCTCCATACTGCTCTATACTGCTCTATACTGTACCGCGGTCCAAGTAGTGCATCCAATGGAAGAGTATCCGAGACTAAAGTATTCATACTGCTCCATACTGCTCCATACTGCTCCATATTGCTTCATACTGTACCGCGGTCCAAGTAGTGTATCCAAAAGAAGATCATCCAAGACTAGAGTATTCTTGCAGCGGGATATAGCAGCGACGAGACAAAAAAAGAAGCGGTTATAGTCATGGTCATACTGTATCAACGTGGTATGAACAGCGGTAGAGCTCCTCGTCATTCATATCAAACTCTAGTATCTTGTCGGCGAATATGAAAGTTTCCTGTCTCATGATGTAAGTCTTTTCAGCATTAATGCTCCAGCCTAGTGTTTCTATATGCTGTGCGAAATCACTGATGATCTGCTCCACACTGGCTGCCTGATACTTGTCCAAGCAGAAAAGCATATCATCCACGTGAGTAAAGACATCGCAGACCATACTGTTGCATTTAGTGAAAGTAGTGACGCACTAGTCCAGTAGCAGAGAGAAGATATACTTGGATGATTACAATCCCGGCAACAGTCCTTATTATGGTGTCCGTAGTCCGCTATCCGTTGCGATGTGCATACTATAGAGAGACTTGAATAGTGCTACTGCAGTATCACCTCGTTTCTACTTACTGAGACAGTCTAATACTTGGTCAAACGTGACTCTCTCAAATGCATCAGTAAGATCTAGCTTCAGCAGTGTGTGAGATCTGATCTTAGTATGTGGCAGCAATACTCTGCTCATTGACGGCAGCATATCAGAAAGAAAGAGATCTAAGCAGTTATCATAGATTGATAGCCGGTAGAAGATCCGATGTTTCTCGTTCTTTTTCCAGTATTCTGGTACTGCCGGTTCATTGTGGTGCACTATAAGATCATTGAGCAGACTGTTCCCGAGAACACCGTATAACTATGCGATGCATACGATATCACCAGGTCGCAGCATATCGTTTCTCTGCTTGGTCTACTCTAGAGTTAGATCCAGAGTTAGATCCAGAGTCGGAGTCGGAGTTATCGGAGCAGTAGTGACCGCTTCTATACGGTTAAACTCTGACGGATCTCCACTACTCTTGCTCACACAATAGCGCTTATCATATGATGCATAAGAGTCTGAATCCGTACTAGTGTTAGTGTCAGTGCTGTACTTGATGAATCCTCTGCTTCCACTGAGCAGCATGGTAAGCAACAGTAGCTGATTCTCTGCTCGGAGACCTAGCTCGGAAATGCGAGAGATCCAAGTGTAAAACCGACGATTCAGAATGATAGCACGAGAGAAATCATGGAGGTCATCATTGATCTCTGGGGACAATAGTGTATGCTATTGCTTCTTACTAGTGGGGTCATACTTATCCAGTGCCGTTTCTATAGCACTGATGCAGCTATCCTTAGTAACGGCACCGTGAAGTGATACTTGTGGTAACAGTGTAACTATAGATCCAAGATAGTACTGTGGCAGCACTTCTAGTAGTTCCATGTGAGCAAAGTTAGGTGACTTAGTGATGAAATTCTGCTTACAGAATGGGCAACGATGACCACATTTCTTGGAGCACTGTGTGCAGAGACTGTGTCCACAACTGAGCACCGTTGAGCTATCTGTCTAGCTGATGTAACAGTAAGTTTCGTAGCATATGGGGCAGTTCATCCTAATGATTATGCTAGCACAGCTACTTTTCATACTGTCGCTATCTTTGATCCCCATAGTGATCAACTGTTACTATATCGCATCACAATGCATCATTATGACACCACAATGCATCATTATGACACCACATCACCAGCTAGCACTGATACTCCTCCTGGTTTCACCATTGATCCGCATCATGTAGCTAGCTAATGGATAATCATTTCGTGACACTGGAGACAGACTGTAGCCCGAGTAGTACAGAGTGCAGAATATATCTATATGAGAGAGCTCGGCAACGATGCGAGCATAGTCACTGATATGTGGTCTTAGTGGAGAGACATTATAGTAATGGATGCCCCATTATGATACCGCTGTTTTCACACTGTCTCTAGTACTGTCTCTAACGGTATTCTCAACGAACACTAACGGTATTCGGTATCTCTGTGGTCTCTGCTCATTGAATGTCATTGCTTCATCTATGATGCGTTGTGTTGCTCCACCGATATGAGACCCTAAAGTAGAGCACGGTAGAAAGATTATGGCATAGAGAGTGCGTAACACTGCATCCATTAAGAACCGAAAAGAAGCGAAATCAAGGATTCTCTAGACATACTAGTGCCGCTTCCGTATTCTCTTCCAGCGAAACGAGAATGAACACAAGTTACAACGTCCATCGGCAGCAATGAATGCACCGTGATTCACGAATTGATCTGCTGATGTCATAGTAGTAGTAGTAGTAGCGCTGTCGGCGTCAGATATAGAGATCTTATCATGCTCATCACTACCGAGAGTCACTACAGTGTAACCCCATGTTACTAACTAATGCCCGACGAGTTGAGCTATATGTCTCATTTTTTTGCTACTCTTAGTGTTACTGTTGTCTATCTGCCCGACAACGAGGACTTGCTTATCAATAGAACGAGCATGTTATCTGATGATCATGGTGCTCTTTTAGACCTAGTACTTTCTACCGCACCGTAGTCCATGGAACTACGACATGATGAAAACGAGAGAAAAAGAAAGTAAGGTGGTGGTATTATCGTGAACTCTACTGCAGCACTCTAGTGATAATATCCAGTATCATACTATTGCTTGCTCGCCCTCTATAGTCTAATCCATCAGTACTAGTTGCTCCAGACCGATACTGAAGAATCCTTTGTCTCCCCAACTACTGCCCCAAGAGTTCTAGCATAACACCGCTACACGACCATCTGTGAGCACTTTGTAACCGACTGCGACAATAGCATGGTAACCTAGATTGTCGTTGATGTAGGGTAATCCTTTCACGAAATATGTCCCACTCTTGTAGTTCATGAGCCCTTTCGTCACGACCATGGCCACATGAATGGGACCTGATTAGAGTGCTACAAGGAGATCGGTAAAGTTTTATAGCACTTTATAGTCTGTAATCTTGATGCTCTATGGGCTACTATTCGTATTTTCACATGTTTTTTCGTAGCACTTGTTTCTATTCTTCGCAGCATAACGCACACATGTTTCGTAGCGGAAACCGTTACTCATCGCCCATTCAAGAGCAAAGCTAGGATATCCACCGTCACAGTCACCAGCGTCGGAGCAGTCAATGAGATACTATGGTGAGAGTGCTGGAAACGGTGTTACTCCTCTGTTCTTAGTGATGCAGTACTGTGACTACACTATAGCAGTAGAAGCAAATGCCCAACAGCTCCCACAGTTTCCTTGATTTCTCACATTGTTGAAACATTTCGGATAGCGAGTTCTCCAGTCTACACTTGGATACTTCTTGAGGTAACTTTTAGTATCAGGGAGTAGCATGATATTACCGTTCAGCATAGTATAGATACTAGTAGCGAAATCATCTTGCAGCTTGACGGACTACTTTTTACGATTCATGAAACTGTCCTTATTCTTGCTGCCGACCATTCTCTTGATCTGTGACATCTTATAGTTCCTGAATGGATGCTCTTCTGCATCATATGTCTCGTGGAGGTCATAGCGGAACAATGGTGGCGGTACTCGCTACAGTGCACTATACTTGGTGGGGATGAGTTACGGTTATTGCTCTTACTACTCTTACTACTACCATTCCATGAAGCTCATGTTATCATCGGCATCATCTAGTGACGACATCGCTACTCTCTACAGTGATAATGCCGCCATTATTATTGTTGCTCTCAGTACTCGCATCATCGTTTCTAACAGACGACGAAAAAGAAGAGATGCAGTCAATAGAAAACAGTATCATCATTATCTCGTTAGTATCACTAGCTGCTCTCCCATATCGGACAATCAAGTGTTACTACTGACAGTGCGAATTTCTCTGCTCGGGCAAAGAAAACTACTTTCTTTTTTCCTGTGTGAGGATCCGAAGTGATCATGACCATGCCACGAGAGTTACGCAGTGCTCTAGTATTGTTTCCACTACCGCTTCCACCATGGACACCACGGACACTGGCAGATAGTAGTTTCTGAGTGAGTCTCAGTGCTTCTGCTTTCATTTTCAGTGCATCACATATCCTGATCTCCATTCCGGAACATGAGAGCTACACATAGAGTTTAGCGCTGCCGATATAGTCTCTCCCATTGAAGCTCGTCACTCTATCATTAGCATCTAAATATGCTATCTCCATCAGAACATCATCCACTTTTCGTAGCGGATTGCGGTACTTGATCTATATCGGTACGAGGTCTCCTATAGCATGGTCTTATAGTGCCCAGCGCGACACCATATAGCCATCAAGTTTCATGATCATGTCCTCGTGTTATGATGCATCATGTATCATATATCCTCCTTTTCGCAGACGAGACTTAATCAGGTCCTCTATCTACAATCCATAGCGGACTCTTTCAGCTAGTGGTAACTGTGAAATGTCTTACGGTTTCGCCGTAGTCGGTATTGCGTGACCACTGTTGTGACCACTGTTGTGACCATTATCATTAACAGTGAGGAACTCTGGGTCGTGGTGACTCATTTCAGCAGTCATATATATTCTGCAGTGTGAAAGTGGGTGACCTTACTGTCTCTGGGGAACTATAGCTGAGAGACCATAAGTGTAAAAAAGGACCTTTTCTTTCTTTGATTCCCTGCAGAATGGGAACTCATGAACAGCTCTTCTCAAACTATTATGGATTTCCGTCACACTGATAGCGCTACCAGTAACGCTGCCATCACCGATACCGTAATGAATGAAGCAATCTGCACCATATGTGGTAATAATAGTGACATCACTAGTATCCCGACAACGGATCTAACTGCGCGCAACAAGTGTTATAGCTGCTACCACTAGTTCTATCTGGAGTTACTACTAGAGCTGAAAGCAGTCGCTGCTACAGTGGATGATTATCGTTACGGACTAGATAGCGATGACGGGGATCACAGTATGTACTACACTGTGATACATCAGATACTGGAGCATCAGTATTCATACAGCATGACATTCGGTGTCACTGCTAAGACTTTGGAGCTCTATGCTCACTACGGTTCTCTGATCAAGCATGGCCACCGTTAGAAAATAGTGATGGATACTGCTTCCACTCTTAGTGCTCTAACACTTTGTTCCCCAACTAGCAACGATACTAGTCTCATCCCGTTGTGATGTGTTGCTATTCTTTTTCATCATGTGATCCGTGCTACTACTCGGCGGCACTATACAGAGACCATATAGAGACCATATAGAGACTATACAGAGACTATATAGAGACTATATAGAGACCATATAGAGACCATATAGAGACCATATAGAGACCATACAGAGACCATATAGAGACCATATAGAGACCATATAGAGACCATATAGAGACCATATAGAGACGATATAGAGACGATATAGAGACCATATAGAGACCATATAGAGACGATGCAAAAAGAGAGCTTACTCTATGATTGATCATTATATGGTGGCGATATCACTTCGCTTCACTTGCTTCCACTAGTGTCGGCTATAGTTAGAGTTCCGAGAGTTACTCATGCACTTCTTGCATCTAAACTGGTGACTCTAGTGGTGATACTTATAATGTCGGCTGCACTTACACTGCTGCTGATTAGCGCTACCGATTAATGAGTTCTGCTACTTCGCTATCCACAACGATACCGCTCTAGATGTCCTCACCGATACCGATATTCTCAGTCTCATCAAAGAGCACTATCATCTTACTGACACTGGTTACTATGGCCCCCTATAACTTCTTGTTACCACCGATGCAAGCACTATCCAGTTAGAGGAATCCTTGCACGCAGAATAGTCCACCGCGACCCATAGTAGATTCCATCTCATCATTGTTACTGAATGAATAGAGTTGACCTGATGATACTACGTTGTTGGGACCGACTTAGGGTTGGTGGAACTTAGTCTTGGGGACATTGCACCAGCTTGGGACTTTGAATGCATAAGACCACTCAAAGTTACTATTCTCATCAAGTCCCTTATTGATGCGGAATGCATCAGGACCGATACTGCCGACCACTATTTTTTCGGATGATAGTGTCTAGCGGACCAGATTAGAGTACTCATCTATAAAGTCAAAGAGTTCCGCTTTACCAGTCATCTTCCATGGAAACTTTCTCATTGAGAGTGCCTGATGCTTGCGCGAGCTCCTCAACAGCATATAAGTATTGGGTCCTTCTGGCTTCTTCACGACTCCATTCTCATCCTTATAGTAACTCAAGGGGTAGAATCTAGTGTTGCTAAACGTGACAGTATTGACCCGTTCACCACTCACATAGAGTTACATGTCCACGAATGAGCAGACATCTTTTCCCTCTTTCTAGATCTTGCGAGTGGAACATTGAATGCTGGCCTTACCGTCTCTGATAGCTCTGATAGCATCTGAAACAGTGATGAACCCACCTCTAACGTTGTAACTCTGAATAGACTCCATATTGTTCTGGTTTTGATACCGTTCAATTCAGGGTCAAAGAAACGAAAAAGATGATATCCGTGACCACGTTATAACAAGAATAACATATGATGAGCACTGCTACTTCTACGGAACTAAACCAGATCACAACACTGTCCATAGCGGATCACATCAGAAAGAGATCTATGTGGTTAGGGTCACGTAGTCGTTCCACATAGTAGTAGTATACTCTTGCACCGGATAGTGATATACTGTAGCGGATGAACATGGACTATATTCCTTGCGTCGTCGGTGCTTTTAGCGAGATACTGACGAATGCAGCCGACTAGCAGTAACGTTACCCTAAGCTGGTAAAGAGCATTGCAGTAACACTAGATATCACTACTGGAACTGTCACTATTCGTAATGACGGTCCCGGTATTCCATTCAATGGTAGTGGTGATCAGCACAGCGTGACAGTGTCATGCTGCTAGCCGTTTTCGGGGTCTAACTTTGATGACGAGCAGCGTAATACTGGTGGAATGAATGGATGCGGTATGAAACTCGTGAACTTCAACTCTTCATGCTTCACGATACGGACTGTACACGATGGGAAACTCTTTACATAGACATATCGTAACGGCGCTACAGTAGTGGAGCCCTACTTCATCACTGAAACAGCAGAGCAACCATTCACCGAGATATCATTTCAGCTAGATATAGACGGCGTCAATCCGTTACTAGATCCAGTATACGACGGTATATTTCATGCTCAAGTGGTAGTACTGTCTCTTCATTTCGCCAGAACGGGAACAAGCTTGTTCTATACTGTACTGCGTAATGCTGGTGCTGGTGCTGGTGACGGTGACGGTGACGGTGACGGTGACGGTGACGGTGACGGTAATACTCGCACCGTTACTCATAGTGTCAAGCTCTACCACAACAATCTGAAGCGATTCTATGAGTCCCATCTTGGAGCTCAGCGTGATGATCAGGTACTACTAGAGTGTGACACATCTAATACTATGAAAGTCTTAGTGATGCTCCGTGGAGTGAGTACTACTAGTGGAATGAGTAAAAGTAGTATCGGCTGTGTCAGTATCGTCAACGGATTGATAGTACCGACGGGGCAGCATATAGAGTCACTATATAGTCATATCCTGGACTCGGTGCGCAACAAGACTAAGAAGAGTATGCTGGAGCGGATAGACAAGAAGTCACTAAAAGACCGCATCGTAGTCATGATTTCATGCAACATCACGAGTCCAGAGTTCAGCGACTAGACCAAAAAGTAACTCACTCTCAGTAAACACTAGCAGTAGTTGATACAGTCTGCAGTAGCTGAATCACATATCAATTCTCAAGCACTGTTAGCACTGCAGCAGCAAATGGTGGTCATATAGAAGTCAGCTACTAAGAATCAGGACAAGGCATCACTGAAGCAGATAGAGAAATACTAGCGAGCTCTTAAAGCCGGTACTCGTGATTCTAAGAGCTGCACTCTATTCGTTGCTGAAGGAGACTCTGCCATCAGCATGATAAAAGACGGTATAAGACAGTGTCTCAATACTGACTACTATGGCATATACTCACTGCAAGGAGTCATCGTGAACTCACGGAAGCAAGTGCAGAAGATATCGTCTACATAGTATGCCCAGTCCTCAATGCTCCAAGAGAACAAAGTCTTGAAGAATCTGGAGCGGATTCTCGGAATCAAGAGAGGGCAACACTATACGGATCTTTCTAGTCTCTCTTACGGCAACATTACTGTTCTCGTGGATCAGGACTCTGACGGCGTCGGTAACATCTTTGGATTGTTGCTCTCCCATATACATCTGTTCTGGCCCGAGTTGTTTCGCTTTGGATTCGTCTACCGTCTCAACACTCCGATCATCAGAGCATTTAGTAAGAAGGGGACTTATGAGTCTTTCTACAGTAAGGCGCAGTATCAGGAATGGGAAAGAGCTCACTAAGACTGTTCCATACTATAGAACTATACTATTCGGTACTATAAGGGACTAGCTGGTCACTATGGTCCACTAGTGACAGACATATTCAAGAACTATAGGAGCAATCGCATACACTATGCACTAGATACTAATGCTGCTCTCAAGTTTGAAACTTACTTCGGTAAGGATGTCCGTCTGCGGAAGAAAGAGCTCTAGCAGCCCATTGAGTATCGTGATCTCTATGCTTACAAACCAATACCGGTAGAGGAGAATGCAGCAGTATCCATGGCAGGAGTAACACGGTTACTATAGGTGACTACTAATGATCATCTTGACATTGAGACCAAGGCATTCCAGCTAGAGAACATAGAGAGGAAGCTACCCCATAGCATAGATGGACTCATGATCACGCGTCGTAAGATACTCTACACTGCACTATAGTACTGGAGCAACAAGTCCGATGAGCTCAAAGTGTTTCAGCTCGGTGGCGAAGTAGCGCGGAAGACATACTATCATCACGGTGACTAAGCACTATAAGGGACTATCATCTGCATGGCATAGACATACTATGGAACTCGCATATATCCCTATCTGCTAGCAATGGGACAATTCGGTACTCGCCACTTCGGTGGAGACGATGCTGGTCAAGCTCGTTACATCAGTACAATGCTGAACAAGAACTTAGTCTGTCTGCTGTTTCCACGCATTGATCTGCCCGAGCTGAAGTATTCTCACGAGGATGGAGTCCGCGTTGAGCCACAATACTTTGTTCCGATACTGCCGACAGTACTACTTGATAACTATGATATCCCCGCTACAGGATGGAGAGTGAGCATGCATCCACGTAACATCAACCATGTTATCAGTATAGTGACTACTCTAATCAGCAAGTTGTAAGATGATACCGATGCCAGCACTGAGACACTATAGGGCATACTATAGGACACTGCCAATCTAGTATCACATCCTGATAGAACTCTTTGCATCATTAATGGCGAAGAGTACTCCGTTGGGAGCTATACTGTTCCGAAGAGTGGTAAGAATCGGATAGAGGTGACTGAGCTGCCTAAAGGATTCTGGACTGTGGACTTCATTGCGAAAATGAAGCAAAAAGAACTCGTCAGGGACATCATTGACAAGTCTGGTTCCGATACAATACAGATCATCATTGAGTTCACGCGAGACATCGGTGACATCTAGCAATAGTATGCTGGTGAACACTTTGACGGTATCATCATGTACCTCAACATGTCACGCAAGCTCCAGCATAACATCAACTGTATCGCAACGGACCGCACGGTGTTATAGTGTAATCGCTACAATGATCTGATACTAGGCTGGTTTCTGGAGCGGTATCAACTCTACAAGCGTCGTTACGAGAGGTAGCAGTTTCTCCGTGACATTGAAGTGAGACTCATTTCCAATCAGTTGCGCTATCTGAGACATGAAAGTGGACCCAAACATCAGATCAAAAGTGAAGCAGAGCTAGAGTAACAACTAGCAGATGAGCACTACGATAGTATCAACGCTGCGACATTCCGTAACGAGAAAGCATATAGTCTTGAAGAGCTGAAACGGCGGATCCTTACAGCGGGGTAATACAGCTACTTACTTGATATGAAGTTCCGTGACCGCTCACGAGACAACATCATGAAACTGGAGAAGCGGTTACTGGAGGAGGAGCGCAGAGTTATCCCATCACCGTTAGCTAGTTGGATTTATGAGATCTCCGAGTTCCAGAAGTATAACGGTTAGTGAGTGTGATGCGGTGTGATGCGGTGTGATGCGGTACAGTGCTGCCAGTATCATCATTTTTTTCCATTCGTTGATCTCATGCAGTGCCATAACAGACACTAGAAAGCATCACAGATGATAAATGACCCCGAATATAGCATGAATATGACCACTACTAGGAATATACTGCAGCCCGATTTACAGTCGGTAACACTTTGCTAGAGCAGATTCTGCACCGACTCGGAACAGTCAGTAACACTTTGCTAGAGCAGATTCTGCACCGACTCGGAACGAGACTGCAAGCTAGTATGCTATAGTTGCAAGCAGTATATCTGTCTGGAATGCGTGAATGATCACGAGTAGCACACTATTAAGACTCTCAAGTACCGGCAGTAGTAACAGTAGTATCGCAGCACTATAACGGATCTGAAAAAGCACCCAGTGTATCGCTAGATAACGAGTCGCTATATACGAGATCTCTTTGCACGGATGACAAAAAGAAAGGAACATAGCACTGATGAGATAGCATTCATGTAGTCTGCCGGGCTCTATCAGTATATCCTTGAATACATTGCAGCAGTAGAGCAGCAGATGAGCACTTGTGGATCATGATTGTAAGACTCTGCATCACGATATCACTCATGAATCATCTCTTTTTACCTTTCGGCTTGCTAGCGGGACCGAGAGCAGGAAGAGCTTGCTTAGCTTTCTTTACGTGCTTAGCGACAGTGGTAGTGATCTTGGTAGCACTCTTAGATCTAGACTTAGACTTGGATCTAGACTTAGACTTGGACTTCGGCATCGGCATAGCACCGGCAGCTCTTTTAGCACTCTTAGATCTAGATCTAGACTTAGACTTGGATTTAGACTTAGACTTGGACTTCGGTTTCGGCATCGGCATAGCACCGGCAGCTCTCTTAGCACTCTTAGATCTAGATTTAGACTTAGACTTGGACTTGGACTTAGTGGCGGCCCTCTTAGCACTACTAGCACCGACGGCACCAACAGCTCTTTTAGCACTTTTAGATCTGGACTTGGAAGAAGACCGCTTAGCACCGTCACCAGCAGCGCGAGCTCTATCACCAGCAGCGCGAGCTCTATCACCGGTAGCGCGAGCTCTATCACCTAACTTCTTATCAGCTGAAGCGGTAGAAGATAAAGCTACTCCTGGTTTAGCGGGATTGTATCCGCGTGATGATGCTCTGTTACTATTACTAGCACTTGCTTTCGGATTAGACCGTTACATGATTGTTTCTCAAGAGGTGATAGATCTATTGATCAGAGTAATTACGTGTTACATATGCGTGATTTGTTTTTCATGTAAATGTCAACCCGACCACACAATCCACTGAAACCGAAAGAGCGCAGCAAGCTCCTATACAGTAGATCTCACTTCCAGTTTGAACTCTATGAGTCCGTTGAGGCGATACTGCATCGCGAATACGGAGCAGAGAAGAGCAGAGAGAAGAACACCGATATCAATGCAGAAATACTGTATCCCTACCAGTACATCAGCTATGCATACATCACTGGATAGATACATCCACCGGAGCACATACCGCGTGGCATACTCCTGATGTATCAGATGGGAGCCGGCAAGACTATGCCGTCCATTGCAATGATCTTCAAGCTGTCACATTAGAGCAAGAAAGAAAAGTCCATCATCATCATCTGTAACGCATCGGTGCGCGAGAACTATAAGAAAGAGCTGATCCGCTACGTGAATATATATGAGGAGAAACTACGAGCACGGAGCACCGATGATCCCTATGATAAGGGAAACTAGAGTCCTGATGCGGTCTACTTGCGCTGGATGCGCTACAAGTCTAAGAGTGTGGACTTTCTCACTCTCAATGATCCACGGATGGAAGGCAAGCTTGATGCACGGTTTAAAGACGGAACTATGCATAACTATGTGGTCGTAGTGGATGAAGCACATAACTTTTTCAATGCAGTGGTCAATGATACGGGCTACACTAGCAGTAAGAGCAAGCTAAAGGAGATCATTATGGAAGCAACCGATACTAAAGTGATCTTCATGACTGGGACACCGATGATCAATGACCCCTTTGAACTAGTTCCCTGCGTGAATATGCTAGCGGGGCAGCAAGTGATCACTAATGACTTTATAGTGTTCCAGGGTAACTACTATACTTCCAACGATGTTGCCGCTGCGGGAATGAGCATGAAGAACACTGATGACTTTCGCAACAGAATGGTCGGTCTTGTCTCATATTCTGCTGGTGACTAGCGGAACTTTCCATAGCTGAATGATACTATCATGGTCCCCACAGTCATGCAAGAGGAATAGCTGGCAGAGTACTTACTATCACGGAAACAAGAAGATGAAGCGATGGAGGGGGGTTATAGCGGTTCCGGTTCCGGTTCCGGTATCTCGTCGCCATATCTAGAGTATAGTGTCGGTAAGTCGCCATATCTGGAGTATACCGTAGGTAAGTCACCATATCTGGAGTATACCGTAGGTAGTGATCCGAGCAGAGAATCACTACTTGCAGATGGACACTATAGAGGCGGTGCCGGGTTTCTCAAGCTTGCTATTCCCGGTGCCGATAGGAGAATCAGACTGGACTCTACCGGTACTGTTCGCACCAAGTCTCGTCAAACCGGCAACGGCATAAGAATCGGTGACAAGTCTATATCACCCAAAGCAGACATCATCATGAAGCACATCATGGAAAAAGAGGGGATACATCTGGTCTATTCACAGTTCATCAATAATGGACTAGACTTTGTCCGTGAGAAGCTTGAAAAGCTCGGTATGCGTGATATCCTCTAAAGCACTGTCACAGAGAATGCTGTCACAGAGAATGGCAGCAGAATGAATCCGGGCATCACATACTATGCAGCAATCACTGGAGAGATAGACGACGAGACTAAGAAAAAGATACTCACTGCCACCAATACTACTGCGAATAAGGATGGAAAGATAGTCAAAGTGATACTGGGGTCAAGTGCCGCTGCGGAAGGAATCAACTTCAAGAATATCCGCTATGTGCACATCATGGAACCGTATTGGAATGCTGCCCGCATCAAGCAGACTGTAGCGCGAGCTCGTAGAAACAATAGTCACGCTGATCTACCCGAGGACTAGAGATTCGTGTAGCCCTACATATACATCGCTACACCGTCTGCAGACATTGATATCACTATAGAACCGACTGCAACGGGTGAATCAGTAGATCACTATATCTATAGTCTCGCTCAGAAGAAACAGAGACTCATAGAGCAAGCAGAGACACTACTGAAGCAAGTGAGTATTAACTGCTACCATACTGAACCCGATACTAGCTAGTGTCTCATCTGTCAGAATCATGGAACTCCACTCTTTGATGAGCATAATGTGAGTCAAGTGATGCCGAGGAGGACTTGTGTGAATCGGAAACTTCATCTGCTGCTGAATAACCCGAAATACTCTATCATACTAGACTCTGACGGTAACACTGTTGACGATGACGACACTATACGGGAAAGAATATAGTACATCATTACTGTTGCTCAACCGCTGCCTGGATAGCTCGGATCGGGAACTCAGGCTTATCGCTACTCTGAAAAAATCAAGCAGTTCATAGAAGTGACCGGTCTGCTCTCGCTGCGGATCATCTTTAAGTGGAAATAATAATAGCGTTGATGTCTCCATTAAGGAGCATTATCCTTGCCACCTAACTCCAAAACAGTGCAGCATAGCATAGAGAATCCATGGAAGAGATCATTGCCAACACTATATCGGTTAAGAGTCTGTTTTCAGTTCCGGAGAGTACTGACTGCTCCCAGTAAGAGTGCTCCCAGTAAGAGTGTTCCCAGTAAGAGTGCTCCCAGTAAGACTGTTCCCAGTAAGACTGCTCCCAATAAGACTGTTCCCAGTAAGAGTGCTCCCAGTAAGAGTGTCACACTTGCATAGTTAGAACTAGTAGTATCGGTGAATTCACTATGATCAGGTCATATCACCCTAATGGTAATAAGAGGTCTACTCGCACCATGTTCGGTGGAGTACCGCAAGGTCACTATTAGGAATATCATACTAATGGAGTGCTTAAGCTTGACGGACACTATAGTGCTGGATAGCGTGATGGGATATTCCGTGAGTATGATGAATAGTGGCGAATAAGGCGTTATCAGCGTTACGATTGCGGAACACTACTAGAGACTATAGCACAGTAAGGGACACTAGAAGAGGATGACTGCCGCACTATTGAAAATACGGTGTCAAAGACGGTGTCAAAGACGGTGCAACAGTCAGAGTTAAGATCAGAACTGGAACACTGTGATACTGCTGCACCAGATAATGAAGAACCGCTATCAGCATTAGACTTGCTACACTTTGATCATCATTACAGTCGCAACCATAGTTCATTACTATGATAACGGTGATGACGGTAGCGGTATCAAGTATTCTTTTTGGTCTAGTATTTGCTCAGCGGAATCAGTAGAAAAACTATGGAGAGACTATTACTCACTACGGCACCACTATCAAGACCGGTCTAGCAACGACCACCACTCATTGGGCAACCACTACCATCATAGTAAGTGCTAATAGCGGGATGCAAGGCATATATACCACTGAATCAGTGCTACAACTCTGAGATCTTGAAGCAGATGAAGCTGGTAATACCGAGTCTCGTCGGTAAGGGCACCACTTATAGACTCTTTCTGAAAACAGAGAAGTACATCGTGATTCCATCTGCTCTACTCAACGGTACTGAGTAGAACGAGTATCAGCAGCGCATAAGAATCCGTCGGAAGAAAGTGCTAGAATCACTGAAGCAGATGATCATGACTCGCAGTGCACCATTATTGAATAAGTATGAGTTCTCCTTTGCTCGGTTCCCAGTAGAAACACTATAGAAACCACTAGATCATTAGAGGACTATAGTGCAGCAGTTCATCAAGAAGAAAGACGGCGGATCATTCTCTTTCCTCCTCTACTGCTCCACCGGTTCCGGTAAGACTAAGAGTATCGCGTTTTCTCTGCATGAGTATGAGTAGCAGACTGGAGAGAATATCACCGTTGCAATAGTGGTCTATACTAAGCAGCTCTAATAGTAGTGGTTGGACTAGTTTGCTCAAGTCTTTGGGTAACAATGGGCTGAAGAGAACATCAGTATCATCAACTACGACACTGTGAAGCACGGTGCCACACTAGAGAAAAAGATCACGATTCACACGATGCAAGGATTATCAAGAAAGATAGATAGTGCCGCCGCATTACCGTCATAGTCTGCACCGCTATAGTGTGACATGCTGATACTAGACGAGGTCCACCTCTACCGCACAGAGAACTATAACAACATAGTGTTTCTCTCACGGTATCGCTATCTGTTTGGTTGCAGTGCTACTCCCTACACCGGTATGAGTCAGTGCGAGATCAATCAGTTCTTCATCGGTATGATGTTCTAGTCTGTGATACGATATGAGTCAGCAGTGTCACAGCGGCGTTACTATGTGCGGTGCAACTATGAAAATGTGAAGTAGCTCGGATTCATCAGTAAGAATGAGACTACTGGCCGCGTCGGCATGATGGAATCATTAGATCTAGTGCATCAAGATGAAGCGAGAATGGAATTCATAGTGCAGCACTGTCACGGACTGTTGCAGTAGAAGAGGAGAACTTTCGTATTCGCAATCACCAAAGACTATGTGAACCGCATCAGCAAAGCGATAACGGTAGCGTTGATGGGGAATAATGCTGCCAGTAGTGGTAACAGTCCGAATAGTGTCCATGTGATATACGGTGGGAAAAAAGACAACGCGAGCATCATAGATAGACTCAATGATGAATGCGATGATCCCTGTATCATAGTGACCACATATAAGTTCTCATCAGTGGGACTAGATGTGAGGAACATGGATACTATACTGCTTGCCGATTCTGTTAAGAGCTAGATGGAATAGATCATCGGCCGCATAGGTCGCAACAAGAGTAACCGTGATCTTCTAATATTGGACATCGTGGACCGCTACCATTTCACCAAAAAGCATCATTCTGCTCGGAAACTCGTGTATCAATAGCGTGGATATGATGATCTAGCACCGGGACAGTATGATTCGTAGTACGGTATAGTATTGCCGGCAGTAACAGTATCACCACTGATACCGACCATATAGTCTATAGTACCAACACTGTAACTTAGTAGCGATGACGGTGCCCAACCATGCTGATACTATACCGGTAAGTATTATTGCAACCACTATGAGCAGTACAGACCAGAAACAGTAGAATGGATTCAGAATGAAGTTCCGACTAGTATTCACTTTTTCTAGTGTGAGGAACTCATATCCACGGTATGCCTCATAGATACAGTTCTGAAACAGTCCGAATCGGAGAGGATAGAGAGACAGTACTACATCATTATACTGACTGAACGGTACTCTGATGACTCCCGAGCTCTAGACATGGACCCAAGTGTTCGTCATCTTTTCTGCTTCCGATATGGCCCATCCTTTTACTCCCTTGTGTCCCTTGTATCCATTGTGTCCATTGTGTCCACCGCCACTGTCATCGTTATCAGTAGCGATATCAAACTGAGTGATAAAGACCCCCATAGTAGTCTCAATGAGGAGACCGTGATGGAATCGCCAGGATACACGACGGAGCAGATGACAGCGAGTAATGATGCCGGACTCTATCAGTTGCTAGCGCAGAGTATCGGATATTTCCTCGTATTCTGCATTGACACTAGTCCCCTTTCGCTTTCTCAGGAACTCTTTTACATTGAACGGTGTAGCAGTGTCGCTGTCAGCAGTGTCGCTGTCGGGGACAGTAATAGTGTCGCTGTCAGCAGTGTCGCTGTCGGCAACGGCATAAGAAGTATCAGTAGTGTCAAGTTACCCATCATCAAGCAGTACTGCAGTGGATGCTCGTAACGGTTTCTATATAGTGGCAGTAGTAGCAGTATTGGAACTCAGTCCGAGTAGTGCTTACGGATCAATGAATGCAGCAGATAGTTTCATCGTTTTTATACTGATGATGTGTTTGTAGCCTGGAAATGTCAAGGTTTTGTGAGAACTGCGAGAGTAAAGTTAAGTATCGTATATCTCCATAATAAGGACTCTGTACTGAGTGCCCGGAGTGTAAGACATTACGAGTGCTAGAAGTAACGGATAACACTATATACTCCAACAAGTTGAGCTCTACTACTGATCTCTTTGGCGGTGTCATAGCACTGACCCCATATGACCCTACTGCAGCAGTGATACTGAAGACTTGCACTAGTTGCCACTCTTAGACTCAGTTCTTGCTCACTCTTGGTGGCGATAATAAGCCATTAGTGTACTGCCGGTGCGAGATAGAGAAACTGACCTCTACAGTGCATTAGAGATGAATGGACCGTATATTCTCTCTTTTTTTCCCTCTGAGGAGCTGATACCGGGCATAGTATAATGATACGACAATACGGCAACAAGATCATAGTGGACTCTAATACTAACTCTAATACTGACTCTGATAGTGATTCTGACATTGAGAATGAGAGTGAGAGTAAAAGTGAGAGTTACACCTTATGCCGTTACAATAAGGAAGCAGAAGAGCTAGAAGAGTTCATCATGTCTCTTGGTTACTCTTGCGATGAGACACGAGCTTTTACAGTAGAATCGGATGATGTGGATCGGCTGCTCTCAGCGATAGGAGACGAGTTCTCTGACTATTGCCTGGATCAGTCTGAAGCGGATTGGGATATCGGTGTTCCATTGTGTCCGCGGAACTATCAGC
>JACCDQ012235770.1_pt1 | contig 18368 bp, 21 predicted proteins | sample 7446031 | NCBI WGS metagenome assembly JACCDQ01 (sample SAMN15323442, study PRJNA562643) | freshwater metagenome | isolation source: river surface water | place: USA:Blue River Watershed | collected 2017-08-17
TCAAGGCCAGTTTTGGCAATCCAGAGTGACTTGATCATGTTGATTCCTTATTGGAGATTGAGGATTTGAGAGGCTTTGGTGCCTTGCTGCTCGATGTTGGTAAACACCTTCATTTGCATGTCGAGGCGTCTTTGGGCCTCTATCATCCGGGCCATTTCAGCCACCGCGCTGACGTTGCTACCTTCGACTGCGCCAGAGACGAGACGCACGGTCTCGTCGGCATTGAGGTTGCCTTCGGTGGTCCTGAAAAGTCCGTCTTCCGATCTCTTTATCGTGTTAAGAGGTGGCTTTACAAGTTTGAGTTGGCCGATCTGGGCTCGCTGGCCACCTTGTTTTCCCGTGATGATGCCGTCTGCGGAGATGGATACATCTGCAGTGCCTGCCGGGATCTCAATGGGGCCGCCATCGCCCATGACTGGTCTGCCGCTTGCTGTGGTCAGCATACCGGTTGCGCTCAGCGTGAAGGAGCCCGCGCGCGTCATGGCCTCCTTGCCGGCGTCGTCTTGAACGACAAACCAACCGTCGCCTTTGATGGCTGCATCCAGTGGGTTGCCGGTGGTTTGCAGCGCGCCATTTTGGCTATCGAAGCCAGCGGGAGCTTCCTTGGCGAAAACGGTGACGCCCATGTCTTCCTTGGCGTTCACATAGAGCGCCTTGGTAGACATGAGTTCTGCGCGAAACCCGTCCGTGTTGACGTTGGCCAGATTGTTGGAGATGCGGTCCATCCGGTCGAGGGATGCCTTGGCTCCGTTCATGGCGACATACAGGAGGTTGTTCATGCTGGCGTCGTTTCCTTCTTATGGCGATTTATCAGCGCAGGTTGAGCATCGTTTGCAGGACTTGGTCCTGTGTCTTGATGGTCTGCGAGTTGGCTTGGTACATGCGCTGATGGTTGATGAGCGCCACCAGTTCAGAGGTCAGGTCCACATTGGAGTCCTCGACTGTGCCTGAAAGGATTGTTCCGTTGCCTGAGCTGCCGGGGGTTGAGACGATGGGGGCGCCGGACTCTCCGGTTTGCAGCCACATGTTGTTCCCGACCGGTTGCAGTCCCTGCGTGGAGCGGAAGTTGGCCAGACCAATTTGCGCCAGCTTGGATGTTTGGCCATTGCTGTAGCGGCCGTGGATGATGCCGTCTTCGGTGATATTGAAGTCCACCAGTCGCGCGGGCGCGATGCCATCTTGCTCAAGCGAGTTGACCGAGAACGCGGAGCCAAATTGTGTGGCTTTGGTGAAGTCAAGCGAGAAGGAGGCGGGGTTGAGTGCGCCATCGCTTGGGGTGTAGTTGATCGTCATCGGCATGGCCGTTGCTGTGGTATCCAAGCTGCCATCATCTTTGAAGTACAGCACGCCGGCTTGTGCGGCCGGGGCGTCATTGACTGAGTAGAAGGTTGTGTACTCATTCACACCGGTCTTGCTGAAGAACAAGGTGCAGACGTTTTCTGCGCCCAGCGTGTCATAGACCGTCATGGATGTGGCGGCGGTGTAGCTGGTGGGGTCTGCCTGATTGAAAGAGGCGGCTGCCTTGATGGACTCATCGGACTGCAGGTTCACCTCGATGCTGGCCAGTCCTGTTGCGGAGGGTGGTTGGTCGTTGAACGAGAGTTTGATTTCCGAGAGCATGGATGTATCGATGGACGAAGCGTATTTGCTGATGGGGAAGCCCATAAAGCGTGCTCCGGTGGAATTCACAAGATAGCCTTCTTTGTCCAGAGACATCTGGCCATCTCGCGTGTAGCCGGCCACGCCCTTGTCTTTGACAATCAGAAAACCGTCGCCGGAGATGGCGACATCCAGAGGGTTGGAGGTGGCGGTAAAGTTTCCTTGTCCAAAGTCCGTGTAATTGTCTGCCACACGCACTCCAAGCCCAGCGGCTCCGCCAATGGAGTTTTTGGCATAGACGGAGGCAAATCGGGCAGATCCTGATTTGAAGCCGGTGGTGCCGCTGTTGGCAATGTTGTTGCCTGTGATGTCCAGAGCTCTTGCTGCGGAATTGAGTCCGGAAAGTCCTTGTTGCATACCCATGGTTGGTGCTCCTGTCGTGAAATTGATATGGGGTTAAGAGATGTTTTTTACAGCGCTCATGGGGACGGCGGCGCCGCTGTCCAGATTCATGCTGAAACCGCTAGAGGTTGGCGTCAGGGAGGTCACGGTGGCCTTCGTGATGGTCTTGGCATCCTCGATCAAGCCGTTTTCGTTGAAGGCCTTGAGCGAGACCTCGTAGTTGCCGTTGGGCAGGCCGGTGATCTGGTAGCTCTTGTTTTTGACGTTGCTATCCTCGATGGTTTTGATGACCTTGCCGGTCGAGTCAAGAATGTCGAGTTTGAGGTCTTTGGCTCCTTCGGGGATGGAGACATCGACGCTGCCTTGTCCGCCAGCGATCTTGATCTTGTTCGATTCAGCGTAGACGGTTTTGCCGAGCAAGGATGCAGCTTGACCAACTTGTGTCGAGACGATGCTGGCCGACAGGCCACTCATCAGGTCGTTGAGCTTTTCGATGCCGGAGACGGTTGACATCTGCGCCATCTGGGAGGTCACTTCCGCGTTCTCCATTGGGCTCAGTGGGTCTTGGTTTTTCATTTGCGCGACCAGCAGTTTGAGGAAGCGGTCTTGCATTTCCCCCGAGGTGGTGGTCTTGAGTGGGCTTGCGCTTCTTGCCGTGGCGGCTTGGGCGTCTTTGATGGTCGTCATGGCTTACTCTGCTCCTAGTTGAATTGCTTTTTGCGCCATCTGCTTGGCTGCGTTCATCACATCGGCGTTCATTTGGAATGAGCGTGATGCGGACATCATGTCGGTCATTTCCTCTACGGGATTGACATTGGGCATGTAGATGTAGCCTTTGTCGTCGGCCAGAGGGTGGCCGGGTTGGTACACGGCTTTCATGGGGCGCTGGTCTTCCACAACTTTGGCGACGCCAACGCTGGCGGCTTGCGGGTCGTTTCCTACTTGCTGCATCTGAAAGACGACGCGGCGAGCCTTGTAGCCAGTTGCAGCATTGCTGGAGACGGAGTCCACATTTGCCATGTTGCTGGCCACGGCGGTCATGCGTTGCTGTTGAGCTGTCATCGCTTGATTGGCGATTTCAAAAAGTTTGAGCATGCCTGTTCCTTACTCGAGTGCGCTCTTGATGCGCTTGATTTCTGCGCTGGTGGCCTTGAGTGCCGCCTCAAAGCGCAGCGCGTTGTCTGTGAACGAGGCCATTTCTTTGTTGGTGTTGACGGTGTTGCCGTCGATGGATGCTTGCGCGGGCACTTGGTACATGGCGCCTTCTGCGGCGTCAGCGCTCAGGCGAAAGTGCGCTCCGTGGCTGGTGGCCATGGCCGGGGCGGTGGCTTTGAGTGCCTGCGGGAAAGCCAAGTCCATGGCCTTAAATCCCGGAGTGTCCGCGTTAGCCAGATTGCTGGCGATCACGTTTTGCCGAGATGCTCTGTAGTTGAGCGTTTTCTCGTGCTGGTCCAATGCTCTGTCGATCCCTTGCATGGGTAGCCTTTTCAATCCTTTTTCAACTTATTTGCCAATCAAGTCTTAAAAATTTGGCAAATTCGACGATAGTTCAAGTATGGAGAGCATAAGGTAATTTTGAGAATTGCGCTTTCAGATAACTCTGTGGCGCGGTTAATTGTGTAGAATCTTGGCAAAGGCGAATTGACATGCGTATCGAACGAAACACAACTGCTATTCAGCGTCAAAGCGCTGGCGGTGCTGCACGCAACCCGGCGGCAGCGATTGTCGAATCGCAAAAAGCTGCTGCCCCTGTAGCAGCTGTTGTGAGTGAGCGTGCATCCAAGCTGAGCGCCTTGGAGCGAAGCTTGTCGTCTCAAGAGCCCTTTGATAAATCCCGTGTTGAGACCATCAAGGCGGCGATTCGCAAAGGGGAATACACGATTAACCCGGAGAAGATTGCTGACTCCATCATTGAGACGGCTTATTCTCTTCTTCGGGGCTAACTAGAGGTCTAAATGTCTCAAGGCGTCATACAGGGAATTGAAAATTTAGTTTCCGAACAAATCGAGGTTGCCAAACAAATTAATATTTTGGCACTCAAACAGCATGAGGCGATTTTGGGTAATGGGGATTTTTCCTCTGATGATTCCTCCCGGATGGCCGCGCTGACTTCCTCCATTGAGGTCTATGAGTCTGAAAAGACGGCGATGCTGGAAAAAATGGGGGTGAGCTTGTCTGAGGTGCGCGATCTTTCGCCGTCTTTGAGTGCGTTGCTTGCTGAACTTCGGGTTCAGGTCTCCCAAATGCGCGAATCCGTTCAGAAAAACGCAAAGGCGCTTGACCTTCAAATTGCAAAAACGCGCGGCATGATTCAGACCATTCGCTTGATGGGCGGGGTGGATGCCTCCGCTGAATATGACCGTGCTGGTCGCGTTTCAAAGTCTTCCGGCGGTCTGCTCGGCGCGGGTTGATATTTATGATGAATCGAAATATGCCTCGGGCCGGCAAGGCTCGCTCTGGCTTTTCCGTGCTTTCTGCTTTCTGCCTGATCGCCGGTCTTCTCTTGTCTGCGACTCCGTCCGTGTCCTCGGCGGCGGACTCCAAGACCGCGAAAATCGGTATCCGCAAGGCGTCAGGAAAAAGCGTAAAGAAATCTCAGAACACGACAAAATATCCAGCAAAACAGGCTATTCGTCCTGTGGTTTCTCGGGCTCGTGTTCCCTCTGTGGTTCGCCTTCCACAGCCAGAGTCTGATTCGGTGCTTTCGGATTCCGGCGCATTGCTGCAGCGTCCTCATTTGCACTCCAGTATTTACCATGTGGAGGATGCCCTGACGGGGCAGGTGGTGATGTCTCGCAACGACGACAGGCCTGCTGCTATAGCTTCAATCACCAAGTTGATGGTTGCCTACACGCTGGTGTCCACCGGTGTGGACATGGATGAAAAGGTGGTGGTGGATAAGTCTGACTTGCAGCACTACAGGAGTGGACCAAGGCGGATTGCTCCGGGCGAGGTCTTTACGCGCCGCCAGCTGCTGCAGATGGCGCTGATGAGCTCGGACAACCATGCTGCGCATGCGATTGCCAGAACCTCACCCAAGGGCTTGGATGGCTTCATTGATGACATGAACCGCGTGGCTCGGTTGATGGGGATGAAGGACGCCAGCTTTGACGACCCCTCGGGGCTGTCTCCAAACAATCGTGCCAGCGCCAGTGATTTGGCTGTGCTGGTCAAGGCGGCAGCACGCCACGAGATGATTCGCGATCTCTCGACCACGGAGCAGGCCGCGATCGCTCCTTTCAATGGTCGCCCCCGCGTTTTCAGGACTACCAATCGGCTGGTTCGCAGTGGCGAGATGGATATTGACCTGCAAAAGACGGGGTACACCGCAGCAGCCGGCAAGTGTCTGGTGCTTTATGTGCGCGTCGAGAGTCGTCCGTTCGTGGTGGTTCTGATGGACTCGGACAACAGCAGTGGCCGGTTTGCGGATGCGCTGACGGTCAATCGTGTCATTCAGAAGAACATTCATGCCTTTGCCATGCCCAAGGACCCGTTGGCGGGTACCTTGAGCTCCTCGGTGACGCCTTCCTTTATGGAAGTCACCTCTGCTTCTTCATTGAAATAATGTCTTGAGTCTTGCCACCGCCTGAGAGTGCAACTGATGCGCTCTCGGGATGGAGATTTCCAAGATTTCTGCAATCTCGCGATAGGTCAGGTCTTCCTCGTAGTGCAGCGATAGCACGAGTGCTTCGCGCTCGGGTAGTTCTGAGATGCCTTGGACGATTTTGCTTCGGATCTGGTTCTCCGATGTTGCATCCATGGGTGTGAGGGTCGAGTCATCGATGTAGCGGTCCAAGAAGGATCGGCTGTCGGGGTCCTCTGCGTCGTCGATGGAGAAAAAGGAGATGTTCTCGACCTCGGTGCACAGCCGGCGGTACTCGTCCGTATCTAAACCCAGTTCGCTGGCGATGTCTTCTTCGCTGGCCTTGCCGCTTTCACTTTTTTGCGTAGCGCTGCGAACGGCCTCATCGAGCTTCTTGCGCTTGGTTCGCATGGTCTTGGGTAGCCAGTCCTGTTTGCGCATCTCATCAGTGATGGCCCATCGGATTTTTTTGCTGACATAGGCCTCCAGTGGGATGCCCAAGGAGGGGTTGAATGTCTTGTGGGCATCCATCACTCCCATCAGGCCGGCTTGTATCAGGTCTTGCAAGTCCACGTTCGCAGGCAGGCTCGTGCTCATGTTGAACGCAATGCGCTGCACCATCGGTGCAAAGCGCTCGACCGCTTGATCCATGGACTGCTTGGCCTGTTTTGGATACATCAAGCGCTCTCCATGATGGGCCTGAGTTTTTTGTAGAGTGCTGCCGTGTCGCCATCGAGAACTTGTGCAAGGGCTGCGTATTGGTCGCGGTGCTCTTGTGGGCAGTCATCGCACACCACAAAACGCTGCTTGCCGATACCCTGTGTTGCCTTGAGAACCGAGAGTGTGAGCTGCTGGCTTTGAGCGTTGCTCAACATGACAAGTGCGGAGCACCGCTTGAGTTTGGTGTTCTTTGATGGGTGCGCATTGAGCAAGATGACGCTGGCCTCTTCGCGCAGAGGTGCGGGTGCGTGGGGGTGCTCATCGAGGATTGCGCAGTCCAGTCCATCTGCCTGAGCCTTTTGCTGCAGAGCCTCTAAAGTGCGTTGGGTGGCAGCCTTGTCCAGCAGGCTGATAAAACCGAGATAGGTCTGGGGTGTCTGCACCGAACGGAAAAGCTGCCTCAGGCCTTCGGCCTGATCGCTTTCAAATGGGACTTCGACGCTCACTGAATGCCTCCATCTTGGAGTTCCATCTCTGAGACCGAGAAGGCGCTGCTGACGGCCTGCGCAAAGGCTTGCTCGATGAGTTCCTGAGTGTTCGGTGTCTTGATGTCTTCCGGTACGCGCTGCCCGGTGGTGACGTACATCAGCGGAATCTTTTTGCGAATGAGCACATCGAGGGCTGAGCCAAGCTGCACGGTTTCGTCAGTTTTAGTCAGGATGGCGCCGTGAATACCGCCTAGTTTGGGGTTGATGTAGACATTGGCCACATCCTCCAAAACAGCGCCACCAGTCGCGCAATTTAGTACCAATACACGCTTAACAGTGCCAGATGCGGACAGCATGCCGATTTGCTCGGAGATGCGCTGGTCCTTTTGACTCATGCCAACGGTGTCGATAAGGATCAGTTTTTTGTTGACCAAGTCCTTGATGGTTTCCTTGAGGTCTTCAACATTGTTGACCACATGGACGGGGGAGCCGAAGATTTTTCCGAAGCCCCGAAGTTGCTCTTCGGCGGCGAGGCGGTAGGTGTCGGTAGTGATGAGGGCAAACGACTTGGGGCCGTGCTTCATGGCGCAGCGCGCAGCGATTTTTGCGGTGGTCGTTGTTTTGCCAACTCCGGTTGGGCCAATCAAGGCGAAGATGCCGCCTTCTTCGACCATTTCCTTTTCTACCGTTTTGATGTGCTTGGGCAGGCCCTTTTTGACCCACTCCAGTGCGGCAGCTGGGGTGGTGCCTGTTTTGAGGTAGTTGGAGATGGTCCTCGCCAGCAGGGGGCTAAATCCGCTGTTGACCATCGTTTTGGCAATGGCCATGCGCCCCGGATCGGCTTTTTGGTTTTGGTAGGCCAGCGTGGCGATTTGGTTTTCCAGCATGGCGCGCATTTCACGCAGCTCTTGCCTCACCGATGCGTCGGTTTCTGTGGGGGTGCTGGGTTGCGCGGTGCTGATGTGTTTGGCGCTGCTGTTGTGGGTTTGGGCCCATCGATGCAGGTCATCGGGGTTGGTGGCTATCACTTCGGTGATGCCGCCGCCGACCGTTTTGTTGGACAAGATGATGGCGTCGTTGCCGAGCGCTTGGCGCACTTTCTCGAGTGCTTCTCTTGAGTCTTTGCCTTGAAATACTTGTGGTGTCATAAATGTTCGCCGATAAATTAACCAATCACATTCGTGATTCTGATTTGCTTGCCGTCAGGTATTTCTTCATTTGCCAAAACAACCAAATTAGGGATGCTTCTTCTCAGAAAACGTGAGAGGGACATACGAATTGCAGAGGATACAAGAAGTACGGGATTTGCGCCTGCCGCTTCAATCTCCTCGCTGGTTTTTGCGACGTTGTTGAGCAGAGACTCGGTGGTTGCGCCGTCAAGGTCTGCGCCGCCGTTGTTGAATGCCTGAATCAACATGCCTTCAAGCTTGGGGGACAGTGTCATGACAGGGACCACGGGCTCGCTGCCGACAATTTGCTGAACGATGGCGCGAGCCAGCTTTGCGCGAACAGCGCCGGTGAGCAGTCCGGTGTCTTGCGTGCTGGTGTAGTGCTCGGCCAATGTCTCCAAAATGGTCTTTGCATCACGGATGGAGACGCCCTCAACCAAAAGGTTTTGCAGCACCTTCTGGACGGTAGCCATCGGGATGACTTTGGGGACCACATCTTCGACCAGCTTGGGGGCGATTTTCTTGAGGTGCTCGAGCAGCTCCTGCACCTCTTCTCGTCCCAGAAGTTCGCTGGCGTGCTTGCGAAGTACTTGGCTGATGTGGGTCGCAATGACTGTTCCGGCATCAACCACGGTGTGCCCTGAGTAGCTTACGGATTCGACCTGATCGCCATCAATCCAGACGGCGGGCATGCCAAATGATGGGTCTGTGGTGCGCTCGCCGCTGATGCTGTTGAGGTCTTGGGTGTCTTGCGCGATAACCATGTGTTTTTCGGGGTAGATGAGTCCACCCCCGGTGACGGTTCCTTTGATGAGGATTCGGTACTCGTTGGGTGCAAGGTCGATGTTGTCTCTCACATGCACGACTGAGGGCAGGAACCCCATGTCTTGGCTGAATTTCTTTCGTACCGAGCGGATGCGGCGCAGCAAGTCTTGGTCGATGTTTTTGTCCAGCATGGGGATGAGGCGGTAGCCAACTTCCATGGAGATTTCTTCGACGTGGTCGATGTCATCCCATGCCACTTCCTTGTCGGCATCGTGTTCAACTTTTTTGGGCTCGGTGGCTTTGCTGGCTTCTTTTTTGCGTCGCTCTTCTTCGAGAAAATAAGCGCCTGCGCCGATGGCGGCGGCCAGTGTGATGAAGGAGAGGTGCGGCATCCCCGGAATGACGCCCATCAGTGCAATGATGCCCGCTACGATGTAGAGCATCTTTGGGTCGCGGGTCAATTGCTTGACCATTTGTTTGCCAACATCTTCGTCACTGCCCACGCGTGAGACCATGATGCCGGCTGCGGTGGAGATGATGAGCGCGGGTATTTGTGCAACCAGTCCGTCACCGATGGTGAGCAGGGTGTAGGTGCGCGCTGCGTCAGCCGCACTCATGTCGTGTTGCACCACACCAATGATGAGCCCGCCAATCAGGTTGATGGCCATGATCATGAGGGCGGCAATGGCGTCGCCACGAACGAATTTTGAGGCACCGTCCATAGAGCCGTAGAACTCTGCTTCTTGCGTGACTTCTCGGCGTCGTTTTTTGGCTTCTTCTTCCTGAATGAGGCCTGCAGACAAGTCTGCGTCGATGGCCATTTGTTTGCCGGGCATGGCGTCGAGCGTAAAGCGTGCGGCCACCTCTGCGATTCGTCCGGCGCCTTTGGTGATGACGATGAAGTTGATGATGGTCAGCACCATGAATACGATGATGCCAACCGCAAAGTTTCCTCCAATCAGGAAGTGGCCGAAGGATTCGATAACCTTGCCTGCGGCGTCAGCACCGCTGTGTCCATTGACCAATACGGCTCGGGTGGAGGCGACGTTCAGCGACAGTCTCAGCAAGGTGGTGATGAGCAGTACTGTGGGGAATGCCAGAAAGTCCAGTGTCCGAAGTGAATTCATCGCCACCAACAGTACGACCAAACTGATTGCAATGTTGAAGGTGAACATCAGGTCCAACAAGAATGGTGGCAGCGGTAGCACCATCATGGCCAAAATCAAGACGATGACTACCGGTCCAGCGATGGACAGATTTTTGCTGTATTTCTGGAGGGTCTCGAGGAACTTCAATTTTTATTCCTTGGATTCTTTGTTCTGTGGATCGAGTTCGTCGGGGACGGTGAATTCACCGAGAACGGGTCGATTTTTATGGACTCCGCTGTCGAAAAGTTTTAGGGCGAAAGCGTAATTGAGCACTTTCGCCACGGCGACATACAGCAATTCCGGAATTTCTCTGTCGAGATCGGTGTTTGCGTAAATGGCGCGCGCCAATTTCGGGGATTCCACGATTGGAATCTTCGCTTCATTGGCAGCTTCCCTGATTTTAAATGCAAGATCATCCACGCCTTTTGCCAAGACAATCGGCGCATTGTGTTTGCCTTCTTGGTATTTGAGGGCTACGGCGTAATGCGTGGGGTTGGTGATGACGACATCGGCTTTTTTCACGTCCTCAATCATCCGGCGCCTTGCCATTTCTCGCTGCACCGAGCGCACGCGGGCTTTGATTTCTGGGTTGCCTTCAGTGTCTTTGGATTCTTCCTTCAGTTCTTGGCGACTCATTTTGAGTTTGTTCATGTATTGCCAGATTTGGAAGGGGATGTCGATGGCGGCGATCACCAAAAGCACTACCATCATCCAGCCGAAAACGACCAGACTGAGGTGAGCGCCAGTGTCGATGGCGACCTTGAGACCTGAGCCGGCGCTATTGAAGAGGTCTTCCATTCTTCCGCTGTAGGCGAGGTAGCCGACCCCGGCCAATGCAATCGCTTTGATCAGGCTTTTGAGGGTCTCTGCAACTCCGTTCCAAGAAAACACATTGCCCACCCAGTTCATGGGGTTGAGATTGGAAATCTTGGGTTGAATCTTGTCGGGGACAAAGACGTAGGAGTTGGTGCCGGCGGGGGTGAGTAGGGCGGCTACAAAGCCGGCCAGCAGGACCGGGCCAAATATCGCCGGAATCTCAATCAGGATGCTTTTGAGGTGGTCGAAGGCGGCGGCCGGGTCTTTGCTGGCGGTGCTGGGGATTTTCAGGGCGGCATTAAATACAGCGCTCAGGTGCTCCGTCAAATAGCCTGAAAGCGCGGCAATCGTCCCAATGCAGGTCCCAAGGACGAGCAATGTGCCAAATTCTCTTGATTTTGGGACCTGCCCCTTCTCCCGTGCTTCTTGAAGTCGTTTCGGTGATGGGGCTTCGGTCTTTTCTTGTTCGCTATTGCCAGCCATTTAGGCGCCTGAGTTCAAATTAGATATCTGGGCGCAATTATGGCTGATTTTTTGATTTAGCCTTGGTTGCCGTAGATTTTGGCAATCTTTTCTAATTCGATTGCGCATCCTATGCAGTGGTAATACCCCAGTCTGAGTCTGACGGGTTCGATGTCGCCATCGCATTCGTGGCAGTGAACGCCGTCCCATCCAATGGGAGTCTTGATTTTTGCGTTCTCGCGGGCGCGTTTGACGGCTTCGTTGTTGGCCTCCATTTCGCGCAGTGTGGCCATTTCATCATCTGCAATCACATCGTTGACGCGCACGGCCAGTGGTGGCGGCGGTTCCATCTCGGCCAGATCCATGGCGCTCACGCTCACTGTGGGGCTTGAGGGCAGGGGGGTGGTGGCTGACTTGGTTAGCTTAAGAGGTACCGCGCCGGGAAGGCTTGGTTTGACCGTTTTTTTGACGGTTTGAACTATGACGGTTTTTCCGGTGCCTTTGGTGGCCGTCTTTGGGGCGGGCTTTTTAATGGCGGTGGGTTTGGTGGTGCTTGCCTTGGTGCCGGAGGATTTTTGGGGTGGGGCCGTCACTTTGCTTTTGGTCGAGGCTCCTGCTGGCGTGGAGGCTTTCGTTGCTTTCTTGCTGGGCAGGGGTTTGCTGACTGTCTTTTTTACGACGGTTACTTTTTTGGCCGGTGCTTTTTTCGCAGCTGGCTGGCTTGCTGCTTTGGCGGCTATACCCTTTTGGGGTTTGGCTTTCGTGGGCGCGGGTGTTTTTGTTTTTTTGTTTTTTTCTGTTTTTTTATTTGTTTTTGCCATTGGTTTTTTGGTTGCCATTTACTGCTCCGGGTTATTGACGGTTGGGGTTAGTCACATCGATGGCATCCCCGCCGGGCAGGTTGCTCTTGTTTATGTCGATGGAAATTTCGCTTTGCTCGTTGATTTCCTTTTCTGCTGCTGTGGACATCAGAATGATGGAAATGCGGCGGTTTTCTGGCGAAGACCTGTCGCTACTCAGTGGCTGTGTGTCGGCCAGACCTGTGACGCGGTGAATTCGATTGATGCCGTTCCTCACCAGTTCTCTGCGAGCTGCATTGGCGCGGTCCGAGGAGAGTTCCCAGTTGCTGTAGCCGCCCAGTCCGGCCGAGTAGTTGGCGCTGTCGGTGTGGCCGGTGATGCTGATTTTGTTGGGCATCTTCTCAAAGACCTTGGACAGCTCTTTGAGTAATTCAATCGTGTATGGTTGCAGCTGTGCGCTTCCACTCTTGAACATGGGCCGGTTTTGTTCGTCCACAATTTGAACGCGCAGGCCTTCGGTGGTGATGTCCACCTTGATTTGGTCCTTGAGCGCCTTGGCGTCCTTGTTTTTTTCCACGAGCTCCTTGAGTTGTTTGGCGATCTCTTGGAATTTCTTGCGCTCCTCGTTGGATTCCTTGGTCTGAGTCATTTGTCCGGCTTTGAGGCGGTTCTTGGGGTCTTGCGGATCGCCCTTGCGGATCTCGCCCTTGTTGCGCACGGCGTCGGTGCCACCGCCTTTGAGGACGGAGCTGGATGCGCCGAACTGGGAGATTACGTTGGAGAGGGGGCGGTTGAAGTATTCGGAGATGCCGGCCAAGTCTTCTTTGCCTACTGAGGCCAGTAGCCACATGAGAAGGAAGAACGCCATCATGGCGGTCACAAAGTCCGCGTAGGCGATTTTCCAAGCGCCGCCATGGGCGCCGTGGCCATCGTGCCCACCGTGTCGTTTGAAGACGATTTTTGGCTTGTCGACTTCTTTTTCTACGCTAGCCATGGTCAATCAACCCTTCTTGGCAGCTCGGATGGCTTCATCAAGTTCGGTGAAGCTGGGGCGCTCGCTGGAGTAGATGACTTTGCGGCCGAATTCCACGCAAATGGCGGGTGCATATTGGTGCAGTGAGGCGATGATGACCACTTTGATGACTTCCAGCGCCTTGACGTCTTCGTCTGCGCGCGCTTCCATGGTCGCTGCGACGGGGGTGACATAGCCATAAGAGACCAAGATGCCAAGGAAGGTGCCCACGAGAGCGGCGCCGACCATGCCGCCCAGCACGGCGTTTTCCACTTTGCCTACTGAGCCCATGGTGTGGACCACCCCCATCACGGCTGCAACGATACCGAAGGCGGGTAATCCGTCTGCCAATTTTGAGACCATGGCTGATGGCACGGACAATTCGTGTTTGACGGTTGTGATTTCATGGTCCATGAGCGACTCCAGCTCGATGGGGTCGAGGTTGCCGGAGAGGATGAGTCGCATGTAGTCGCGCAAGAAGTCAAATGCGATGGGCATGGACTTGATGGCGGGGTATTTTTGGAAGATGGGAGATGAGTCGGGGTTTTCGATGTCTGCTTCGAGTGCCACAACGCCTTCTTTTTTCTGCTTCTGGGTCAGTTCAAACAGGAGGAGCAAAATCTCCATGTATGCTTGCGGGGTGTGGCTGGATTTGCCCAGCGCACCCTTGAAGCCTTTACCCACTTTTTTGAGTTTTTTGGGTGAGGCGGCAGCAATCAGGCCGCCAATTGCGGCACCAAGGATTGTGACCATCTCTGATGGCTGCCAGAGGGCGGTGACGTGACCCCCGGCCATCACAAAACCGCCAATCACTGACGCTGTAACGATGATCCAACCAATGATGATAAACATGCAAATTCCGTTTCTTGTTTAGCCAAAAGAAGTCTTGAGGCCTTCAATTTCAATTGAGTCTCAATCATTTCGTCTGTTTTGCCCCACTTTATAGGGTGCTCATTTGATTTTGCCGATTTTTTTAAAATGCCGTATTCCAGTAAGCGTGATTTAGTAGCTATCTTGGCCTCGTTTGGGTTGCCAACGGCTGTGGATCATTTGAGTTCGGCGCAGTGGATGGAGGTGTTGGATGCTCTATTCCCGATGCTGACCGCTCAATTGGCGGCGGATTTGCTTTTGTTTGCGCCGGCTGGTGTGCCTGAAGATGTGCTTGAGATTTTGAAGATGTCGACTTAGTTTTTGCGGTCTAAATTGGCTGGGTCTGTCTAATGTGCATGTTTTTTTTACACGCCTTATACTGGTCGGACTTGGCGAACGATTCCGCTTTGGATGGGCTCGCTATTGAAGTGAATAACTAAATTGAGCGAAACAATGCGGGAAGAGAAGTTATGACAGCGCAGCAAGCTAAGCCCAGACCCAAGTCGAGTGGTGCCTCTGAGCATGTGGTTTTGCGTTTGGATTTCTATCGGGATGCTTATCGACGCTTGGTGGTTTTGGCCATCGCGGCTTTGGTGATTGCTTTGATAGAGGCTTTGGTGATTGGTGCGCTTATCAATCGAAAGCCTGAGACTCGATATTTTGCGACCGAGAATGGTCGTATTACGCCGCTTAGGCCATTGAATGAGCCTCTGTTGAATTCGCGGCAGGTTCTGCAATTTGCGCAGGAGGCTTCGGTTGCGGCTTACACCTTTGATTTTGTAAACTATAGGCAGCAGTTAACCAAGATTAATGAGTACTTCACCAAAGATGGTTATCGAGAGTATGTAGATGCCTTGTCGCGCTCCAACCTTGATGTCGTTTTGAAGAAGAAATACATCGTTTCGGCGGTGGCTTCGGGTGCGCCTGTGATTTCTCGCGAGGGTGTTCGACAGGGTGTTTACGCTTGGGAGGTGCAATTGCCCATGTCGGTCACCTATCAGTCCTCGGCTGAGATGGCTAATCAGAAGTTTGTGGTCAAGCTTTTGTTGGTGCGTATGCCCTCGCATGAGAACCCTAATGGGGTGGGCGTGCATCAGATTATTTTGGACGAGGTGGCTGCTTGATGAGTGGCTGTGTCTGTATTGTTGGTTTCGGCACTCGGGTGCGGAGGGTTGAATGAAATTTTCGGTTCATAAGTTGATACTTGCTTTGGCCTCTTGTGGTCTTTGTGTTGCAGCGCTGGCTCAACAGGCTCCGGCTGCGAAGAAGGCGGAAAAGCCTGAGCTGCCCGCTTTGCCGGCCAAGGTGACCAATCTGGATATCGCCAAGGAGGAGGTGATGCCTCTGACGCCTGAGGAGATATCGCAGCTCAAGAAATCGCTGGATCAGTCTCGTCGTGCTGCCAGCGCTCACCCGACGGCCGCGCCGCCTCAGCCGGTCTCCAGAAGCGTGGATGTGGATTTGTCTCCCGGCAGTCCCCCGGTGGTGGCTCGGCTTTTTCCGGGTCATGTGTCAACGCTGTCTTTTGTTGACCTGACGGGTGCTGCATGGCCAATCAACGCCATCATCAATGGCGATCCCAAGAGCTTTGATATCAAGGCGGTGGAAGCGGGCTCCAACACGGTGACGATTGCTTCGCTGGGGTGGTACTCGGTAGGCAACGTGGCGGTGATGCTCAAGGATTTGCCTTCGCCTGTTACGGTGACTTTGGTCGGAGGTCAAAAAGAGGTTGACTACCGCTTGGATATGCGTGTTCCCTCGCGCGGTCCCAATGCAATTCCTCAGAAGGTTTTGGGCTCGGGTGTGACGCCTTCTCAAAACACCGATATGTTGAGCATCTTGGATGGCGTGGCGCCCAAGGATTCCAAGGCGCTGCGTGTGGAGGGTGAGGGGCAGGCTTGGTCCCTCAACGGAAATATCGTGTATCGAACACGCAGTCCACTTCTATCTCCAGCGTGGCTGAACAAGGTGCAGTCCTCGGATGGCACCTTTGTGTATGAAATTCCTTATGTACCTGTGCTCTTGATCAGCACGGGCGGTGTAACCAAAGAAGTGAGGGTGTCTCAGTAATGGCGGGCGCAAAAGATAACTTCAAATCCGCCTTTGGCAAGGGCGCTAAAGGCAAGACCAATTTCTTGGTCTTTGGCTTGGTGGCGATTGGCGTGGCCGGCGCTGCGGCTTTGGTGACTCGTGGCAAGACCGACGGCTCTGCGACTGCAACGCTGCAGGCGGCGCCCACGGGGCAGTCCAAGACGGCAGGTGTGGACACGGCAACCGACTCCTATTTGCAGGCGCTGCGCGAAAGCAATGCGCGCGAAACGCAAGAGGCGGCACAAAAGGGTGGCTCGGCTGTGGCGACTTTGACCAGCAAGAGTGTCAAGATTGATGAGGCTACGGGCTTGCCGCAGAAAATTGATTTGGGCGCGGAGCCTAAGCCTGTCGCGTTGCAGGCGCCTCCGCCTCCGAACATCGCTTTTGCTGCGCCAGAGGGTAAGGTGGCTTCAATGGGCGGCAATTTTGGCGCGCCCGACGACACCAAGCGCCGCTCTGCGGTGGCTTCTCAGCTTGGGGAGTTGCTGGCTGGCTGGCAGGCGCCGGGTCAAGCGATTGCCATCACCCGCCCCGATACGGTTGCTTCGGGTGGTGCGGCGCCTTTGGCTAATTCGGTTGCGGCCAACACCGTCGGTGGGTACCTGAATGACGGGTCATCCACGGCTGTCAATTCGGTTAACTCGGTTGCGGGCGCTCAGGCTGTGACTTTGATTCCTTCTGGAACTATTTTCTCGGCGGTGCTCGATACCGAGGTGGTTTCTTCGGACAACGGTCCTATTTTGGCAACCATTGTGGCGGGTCCTTACAAGGGAGCCAAAATGATTGGTAATTCAAGATTGGTTGATGAGAAGGTGGCCCTGCAATTTAATTCGTTGTCCTTTAAGGGGGCGACGGTGGCTGTGAATGCCTTTGCGGTTGACCAGTCCAGTGCCCGTGTGGGTTTGGCCGATGAGGTTGAGACGCACTGGTTCCGCAAGTACGGCTTGGTCTTCCTTTCATCCTTTGTGGGTGGCTACGGTGAGGCTGCAGCGCAAAATGCCTCGGTCACGAGCAACACATCCACGGGCTCTACGGTGGTGCAGCAAGCGCCGCTCAGCAGTAAGGACAGGGCGTTGGTGGCTGCGGGCAAGTCTGGAACGACGCTGGCTCAGCAGTTGTCTCAAGAGGCCAGCAAGGTGCAGACGACCGTCACGGTTCATCAGGGCTCGCCTGTGGGTATTTTGTTCGTCGGCGATGTTTCGGCAAGCAAATAATTCGTAATTGGTACAGAATTCGATTAGGAGAAATTAGACATGAGCAACGATCAATTTAATGAAGACCATGACAACGAATTGGATGATGCTGAATTGGATTCGCCTGCAGCGGCTCCAGCCAAAAAATCCAATCTGCCATTGATGGCGGGCGCCGGTGTTGCGCTTGCTGTGGTGGTGGGTTTCGCTGGTTTTCAGATCTACAACAAATTCCTTGGTGGTGCGCCGGCGCCTGATGCTGGCTACGCAAATCAGGCCCCAATGCAGCCACCCGCTCCGATGGGTGGTGGGCAGATGGCTGCGCCCGGCATGCAGGGTGGTCCCGGCGCTCAGCCGGTCAACATCAATGCGCCTTTGCAAGGGGGTGCGATGCCTGTCGTGCCGCCTGCTCCGGGGGCGGCAGCTGGACCGGGTGCTCAGGTGCCAATGGGTGCGCAGCCGCCGGCACCAGCGGTTGTTGGTGGTGGTGCCGATTTGGGGGTGAAGCCGCTTGACCCTGTTGGTGGTCAGCCTGCGGCTTTGCAATCTCCTGCTGCGCTTGGCGGTCCCGCTGCTGTGGCTCCCGGCATGAGCGCGGCGCCTGCTTCTGCGCCTGCGGCGAGAGGTCCTGTTGATGTGGCTGCTATTGAAGAGCTCAAGAAGCAGACGGCTGCCAATGCTGAGCGTATTGACAGTGTGGAGGCTCGTCTGAAGTCTTTGGAGGAGCGCTTGGCTAAATTCGAGGGTAAGCGTCCGGCTAAGGCTGTCAAGGCGGATGCGGCTGAGGAGCGTGCTTCTGCTAAATCAGAGTCTCACGCCGAGCGTCAGTCTGAGCGTTTGAGCAAGGGTGCGAAGGCCATCAAAGGAAAGCTCAAGGGGGCTGCCTCCAAGAAGTCTGATTGGAAGAAGGCGCCGGCTGAGGCTCGCTCGGAAGAGGTGGTGGATGCGCCTGTGGCTCCGAAGAAGAACCCGGCTGACATCGTGCTGCCGCCGGCACCGGTCTTCAGCCCGGTGGTGCAGCCCAAGCAGCCCGCCGCTGATGCGTCAAAGCCCGCCGATGCATCCAAGGGAGTCTCATCTGCCAAGCCTGTCACTCAGTCGGCTGCAGAGGCTATGCCTGTCATTCGTCCCAGTGTTGGTGACATCAAGGTGCAGGCCGTGATCCCCGGTCGTGTCTGGTTGTCCTAGGCTGGTGGCCCGACGCGTTCATTTGCGGTTGGTGATGTCATCAAGTCTGGGGTCGTGATTCGCTCCATTGATGCCGATACTGCTCAGGTCCATACCTCAGCTGGGGTTCTGAAGTAATTTACTGA
>JACCDQ011207219.1_pt1 | contig 18366 bp, 15 predicted proteins | sample 7446031 | NCBI WGS metagenome assembly JACCDQ01 (sample SAMN15323442, study PRJNA562643) | freshwater metagenome | isolation source: river surface water | place: USA:Blue River Watershed | collected 2017-08-17
GGCTAAGAGGCGTGACTGTACGGGAAAACCCGCCGCCCTCAAGCCCAGGAGCCGAAATTCCTGCCCAGCAAAAGGACGCCCCACCCCGCCATGGCCAGAAAAGGCCCGAACGCCATGGGCTGCTGCATGTCCCCTTTTTTGAACAAGGCACCCCCAAGGCCGTACACCGCGCTGAGGGCCGACGCGGCAAAAACGATCCAGGGCACGGCCATCCAGCCCAGCCAGGCACCCAGCATCGCCATGAGCTTGAAGTCGCCGTAGCCCATGCCATCCTTGCCCGTGACCAGTTTGAATATCCAGAAAATCGACCACAGGGACAGATAACCAACGACTGCCCCCAGCACCGCCTGCGACAGATCGACAAAAGTGCCGTTGAGGTTGACCAGCAAGCCCAGCCACACCAGGGGCAGCGTGATGGCATCCGGCAGGATCTGTTCGCGCGCGTCAATCCAGACCAGGGCCGCCAGCGCCCACACCAGGACCAGCGCCCAGGCCGCCGGCCAGCCAGGCCCCAGGCACCAGACCGTGAGCAAAGAGGCGGCGCAGGTCATGGCCTCGACCCACGGATAAATGGCCGGAATGCGCACGCCGCAATGCCCGCAGCGGCCCTTGAGCAAGACCAGATAACTGATGAGAGGAATGTTCTCCCACCAGCTCAAGGTCTGCCCGCATGCCGGGCAATGCGAGCGCGGATGCGCCAGCGACAGCGGGGCATCGCGTCCCTCCCACTGGGCCTGCAGCATGATGGGCAGGCGGTGCACGACCACGCTCAGGAAACTGCCCACACAAAGGCCCAATGTGCCGGCAACGACAGCGAAGAAAAATGGAAGCTCGCGAAAAACGGCCGGAAACGCCATCAACGCTTTTCCACCGAACTGCCGTTGAACACCCGCGCCTGAACGGGCACCACATAGCGGTGGGAATGCGTCAGCACCTGCATGTAGCCCGGCTGACGGTATTTGAGAACGGTCTCGCCCACGCTGGTGAATGCATTCTGCACTTCACCCAGCAATTCGAACTCGCGCTTATTGGAGATGTGACCAATGAAGAAATTCTCGGTTTGCGACAGCAACTCGGAGTTCACGGTAGAGGGCGATTGTGTCGAATACACGATGCCGATGTGGAACTTGGCTCCTTCCTTGGCAAAGCGCGAGTAGATGTCTGTCACCTGCCCGGGCTTGTTGGCCGGAAAGATCATGTGCGCTTCTTCAAAGTACAGCTGCACAAATCGGTTCTTGAGCTGGTTGGTGACGAACTTGGCCTCCTGGTGGCGGAAAACGGCCACCGACAGGGTGCGCGAGAAAAATTGCAACACCGTCTGGTTGGCGCTGCCCAGATCCACGATCACCGTTCGGCCCTGATCCAGCGATCGGATGATGTCGTTCATGAAATCCGTTGCATCTTCCGAGTGATAGGGAATGCAAGACGCGAGCATGCGCGGGCCAATGCCAAACTCTGGCACCAGGAAACGCATGGCGATTTCTTCTTCCTTTTCCACCAGCGGCACCCCGCCCTCAATGAGGTTGGGATCGTTCTGATAAGTCAGGGCAAAGCGCGCATAAATTTCCATCTCACGCGCCATCTCCTTGAGGCTGCCAGGCACACGCGGCACTGGCTTGCCCGCAATCGACTGGTACATGGCCATGCGCAAGGGCTGCGAGAACCGGGGGTTGAACAGGTCACTGCGTTTCCATTTGCCACCGGAAGCCATGACCAGGTTGTCTTCGGAATACGAAAACCCCGCGGTGTAAAGAATGGTCCAGAGCAGCTGGATGCGCCGCAGCAGGCGCAAAGTGGTGTTGCCCGGCGTGTGGTTGTTGACGTAGCTGAAGAAGTCCGGAAACTCGAGCTGCAGAAAGTAACGCAGCGTCTCGTTGTCGAGCACGCCCGAATCGAGCAGCTCGGTCATGAGCTTGCCGCATTCGCTGGTTCTCTCGAAGAAGTTGTAGCGGATGTAGCGCCGAGGCGAACTGAGCTTGTCATCCATGTCCCTGTGCGCCAGGAAATAGACATCGGTGCGGTGCTCGTAAATGCTGGCAATCGAGCGGTTGCCGTCCTGCGGGTTGTCGTTGGCGTATTCCCCGTTCACGTCAAACACCAGCTGACCGACATCCTGGCTGCTGGCGGTCATTTCCAGCATGCCCTGCATCAACAGTTTGACCGCATTCGATTTGCCCAGACGGGTTTTGCCGAACATGGCGGTGCGCTTACCCCGGATGTCGGGCATGTGGATGAACATCGCGCTTTGCAGCCCCGAAGACATGGTCACGGATTCCGCCTGGCGCAACTGTCCAAACTGGATCTTGAAGCCGTCGCCCAGCGTGCCGTTCACAATGAAGTCCAGCAGGCTGGGCGAAGGCATGAAGGCATGGTGGTGCAAAACAGCGTGAATCTGGCCCACATCGCGGCTGAAATGCACCCCCAGGCCTTGCTGGGTGGCGGCAAACATGCCCAGCAAGTACAGACGCAGCGTCACTGGCGCATCACCCATCGGCGCAGCGGCGCTGCTGGTGTAACCGTCAATGCGACAGACCATCACCTGCGGCAAGACATCAGCCGAGCTGGCCGGATGCACCGACAAATGCGGCGTCCTCAGAAGGATCACAAAGGCCCCCACCTTGAGCTGACTTGCGACTTCAGGATCGAGCGCCCCTGTATCCAGGGGAAGAACGGCATGCTCTTCATCAATTTCCAGGACAGAGGCCAGATAGGCGGAAGTACTGGAGACGGTCTCCTCCAGAGCAGAAAGAAAAGCTGTTTTCACGGAATTACCTTGCCTGGCTGTTGAGATAGCGCACAACCCGGATCAGTCGAATTTCCGGATTGATGCTGAGCTGAACGGGTGCATCCGTGAGTGAGAGGGACTTGGCCACTGTCCAGGCCGCATCACGGAACTTGCCGTACAGCTTCATTTCAACTTCGATCGGGTAGTCGCGCGGAACCTCCCACAGCAGTTGGTAGCCAGCATCGTCCGCCCATCTCTGAAGCATCCGGCGCACCGTGCCGTCGCTGAACTGCACCGTCCAGGTTTTGTCCGTCTGGTCCTTCTCCTGAAAGCCCTTGAGTGTTTCGGGTTCCGAAGCGCCAGAGGGCCCATTCAGTGGCACCCGGGCAAACGGCTGGGAGTTGATCGAGGGTCGCTTGGAGAAGTCCCACTCCACTTTCACCTCCTCTTTCTCAACACTGACTGTCTGGGCATGGACAGCTGGCTGAATCATGGTCACCCCCAACAGCAAAATTCTGAGCACACAGCGATGTTCAGTTTTCATGAATCGGTCCTTCAACGCGGCAATGGCAAGGAGGGCAGTGCGCCCATGGATGTCGATGCAGCGCGCGTGGGCGAGATCGAACCCGTGCTGGCTTTGCTCGCTGGCAAGAACAGGCATTGCGTCTGTGGCAAACCCAGCTTTTTGCAGCTGATCAGGCGTTCCAGCCCTTGATCGCTCAGGCCGTCAAGCACACCGCTTTGTTTCGCATTGAGAGGTTTGCGCACCAGAAGCACGCCCTCGCGAAAGACCACCCCGTAAGTCCAGGGGCCAATGTCGGCGCGTGCGTCGTCGGAATACAGAGAATACGATTGACCATCCAAAACCACTTCGGCTTCGAGCAGATGGTTCACGCCATAAATCGCTCGCAAAACAGGTGCAGCCGCCACGGGCGCAGCCGGGGGCGGCACCTGAGCACCAGCATTGGGACGCGCAGCAGCAGTTGGTGGATTGGCTGGCGTAGCTTTATAGGCGTCGATGAGGGCTTTGCTCTGCTCGAGCAGCTTGGTCTGCTTGGCGCTTTCAACCACATCGAGCAGGTATGGCGTCTGCGCCTGCACAGCAGACGCCACGAGGCATGCACACGCCGTTAGCAGCCCTACCCAACCTGCGCTTGCGCGCTTTTCAAAACACTTTGCCCTTGGCATAGTACTTTCCTGTCAATTTGTAATGCTTTGGCGTTTTGCCGGATTCCGCCTGGCTGGTAGATGACGATCCCAGGTCAAGCGTCAAACTCTCTACCAGCACATAGTCCGGTACGGTGACCGAATCGATCGTCCACAATGGCAGCTCCATCGACCATGTGCCCGAAACCACGGGTTTGAAGATCGGCCCGATATCGGCCACACCACTGGGGAAAGGGGTCGGTGGCAAGACCTGAACCCTGGCCTCGATCAGGGTGTAATCCTGCAGACGGCTGACGAACTCGGACTGCACCGTCGCCACCAGTGGCAAGGCTTCGCGCTTGAGACCTTTGGCCGTAACCGTCGACTCACTCGTGACCGGGTGTCGGGTTTTCAGCTGCGTGTTTTTGGTGTCCCCTGCAATAAATCCGTACTCCGGTTTTTGCTTCACGTCGGGGGGCAGGTTTTCATCGAAATCGGCGTAATTGCCGTAATTGCGGCTCCAGGTCGCCACGCACTCGGTGGCCTGACAGGCGATGCTGATCAAGCTCCACCCGCCCACCTCCAAAGGGATTCGGGTAAGCGTTGCCGCCATGGCCTTTATACCGGACGTGCCCAACCCCTTGATGGAGGCTGCCGAGTTCACAAAGTTCTGCTCGTAGAGCACATTCGGATCGCTCTCGCGCTGCAAACGCTCTGCTTCCTCCTGGGCCTCGAAATACGACCATCCTGCCCAGCCAATCACCAGCGTCAGCAACAGCCCTGCCAGCACTGCCGCCTGAAACAGCATCTTGCGAACATCGGGGATGGTCTTGAGGCGTGGCAGGCTCCTGTCCATCGACTCCAGAGGTATCGCAAAGTCAAACGTTTCAGCACCACTCAGGATTTCCGCGTCGCCACAACGACGGACCTCTTGCTTGTGAGGCAGACTAAGGTAGTCATTGGCGGCTTTGGTGATGGTGGCGGCACTCCCGATCAGGTCGAAACCCGGCACGGGCATGGAATTCTTGAGCGCCACCAGCACAAAACGCGCCTCATCCAGGCGAAAGACAAACACCTCGTCTCCACCCAAGGAAACCGTCTCAGACAACAGCAGTGCCGCCGAATAAATCGGCCGCTTTTCGCGCGGACCCTTCGGAAGCTTGAGGAAACCGATCTGTTCGGACTCGATACTCACCACATGGTGGGTATGGCCCTGCGCCAGAGCCTGCGCTTGAAACTTCTGTTTTTGCCCTTTTTCAAGCAGCTCCCAGCTCAGGCCGAAAGCAATCAAGTCCTCATCGTGCGCAAACAACACATCTGTCTGGCGTTCTGCAGTCTCTTGCGCCTGGCTCTCAGAGTTATCGCTTTTTTTCGCAGAAGGTTGGCGCCATTGAGCCAAACGACTTCGAAGACTTTTGAGCAGACCTGCTTTGCGCTTCGGAGGGGCGAGCACGACATCCGTCTTGGCCGACAGCTCCTCTCGGCGGGCTGGTTTCTTACGCTTCCACCATGCCATGTCAGATGTCCGAAATGCGTGGCGTGATCATGATCACGATGGATTGCTTGTTACCACTGCCCGATTTGCCCGTGATCATCGTCCCGAAAGGCCCGTTGGTGGTGCTGCCCGTACGTGCCTGGTCATACCCCATGACGACCATCGTCTGACCGGAAGGAATGGCCATGCGCTGCACCATGGTGAAGGTATCCACATTGGGCAGCTGAATGCTTTGCTGGCTGGCGCCAGAACCGGAATCAAAGCGGGTGAGTTCCTTGAGCGAGGCAATGGACACCGAACACTGCATCAGCACCTGGTTGGAGTCCAGGATCATGGGCAACAACTGGATGTTGGTCCCGGTGGTGACCTGCCCCGGTGTCAGACCTGAGGTCGCGGCCACATTGCCTGCCGCTGCAGCGCCCACCACGGCGGGCGTCGTCTGGCGCACATACGACAAGGTGTTGTTCACCGAAATCGGGGCCGGCGTCCGGTTGGAGGTAACCACGACACCGGAGTAGGTGCTGGTCACCTGCCCGAAAGTCTGCAGCGCCCGCAGCATAGCCGTCTTTCCGTTTGTTCCTGTGAACTCAACGCTAAACGGGGTTCCGGCTGTGGCAGTGGAAGGAGGCGTCGTGTAGGTCAGGCTGCCCTTGCTCAGCTGACTGACCACCGTCCAGTCGATGCCGGCGGCATGGGCCTCGTTCAAATCGACGGTCACCACCTCCACTTCCAGCCGAATCTGACGCATCATCAGCTGGTTCATCTGGTTGACGTACTGCTCGACCATGGCCATGGCTTCGTTGCCATCGGTCACCACCAGAATGCCCGCATTCTTGTCCAGATTCATCTTGCCTGCGCTGGACAGGATGGCCCTGAGGTTGGATTCCAGACCCGCCCAGAAATCAGACTGTCCTTCGGAGCCTCCACCACCTCCTCCGCTTGAGGCACCTCCACCGCCAGCGCCGCCGCTGCCACTGCCACCACCTTGAAGCGCACCCAAGTTCAAGGCACCCGGCAGGGTCTTGATGGCAAAGCTGCGGGTCTGTACGCGATAAAACACCAGACGCTGGTCTTCGTATTTCCAGTTCAGGCTGGCCATAGCCGCAATCTTGTCCAGAAGCCCGTCCAGCGTGCCCGCATAACTCAGCTCGAAAGTGCGCTGGTAATCGGCAGGGTTAACCACCAGTGCCCCCAACTCTGCGCCATTGGCAAATGCCTGCCCGCTGCTGGCCGGCATATTGCCCGTCGGAGAAAACGCCATTGACCCTGCGCCAGCCGCAGCACCAGCCGCACCAGCGCCCCCCGCCAGGCCACCAGCTCCGCCAGAACCTGGCGCAAAACTGCTTGCAGGTCTGAGCGCATCAGGCGACAGGATGATCGGGATACCGATTTCCCGCGAGATCCGTTCGGTCAGTGTCTGCAACGTGTGGCGACCGGGAAACCTGAAGACGACCCGCTTGATGTGTGAGGGCAAGGCCGCATCGCGCGCCAGCGGCACCGACCGGGTACTGATTACAGGTATGTTCTCCTCGATCAGGTAATCCTGGCTCGGCTGCGCCTGACGCAAGGCCGACCAGGCTTCCTGGGTGCGGGCCACATTCTCTGGTAACTGGCGGTCATAGACATCGCGCGTCTGGCTGCTGCAGGCTGCGAGCGCCAACAACAGGCAAGCACTGCCAAGCGGCTTCAACACAAAGCGATGCATGTGCAGCGATGGGTGATGGATGTGTCTTTGCGTCATGGTTTCATCGCACGTTCTGGACTTGGGTCCTAAGGGCCTGGTTCAGCTGCTGGGTGGTGGCCATGAAGCCCAGCATCATTCCCCCCAATACAAAGCCGCAAAAAATCAGCATGAAACTGTTGATTCGGCTGGCCGAGGCCTCAATCGAGACGGAAATCCGGTCAATTGAGCCCACACCGATCTTCACGAAAGCCTGCACCGGGTCCTGGCGTTCGGAGGCATCCGTGATCCGGTCTTCGAGCTCCGGGCTGAGCACCCCGGTGGCAAAGGCCTGCCCGAAATTCGCGGCATTGCTGCTGGACAAGCGCATGAGGATTTTTCGGACATGCCAGCGCATCCAGGGGTTGGCATATTGCAGCGCCTGCTCCAGTGCAGAGCGCAAAGACACGCCTGAACGCATCAATGAAGCCAGCGACACGATCAGCAAGGCCCCTGAATAGTCGCGGTACAGGCTGTAAGGCAGGTAGCGGTCCACCCGTACGCGCCATTTACCCGTCCAGTTGCCCAATGAATAAAAGAACGCCCCCAGCAGCAAAACAAAAATCACTGCCATGAGCAAGCCATAGTGACGGATCATCAGCGACACCGCATGCAAGGCTTTGCCAGCAGCTGGCCATTTATCGACCGTCATGATCTCTTCCAGGACTGGCACGGCGAAAAAGGAGAAGCCGGTAGCGATCGCAGCCATGAGCACCAGCAAGAACAAGGGGTAATTGACCGCCCCACGGATGACCCTGGTCATGCGCTCCGTTTTTTCCACCGTGTCGGACAGGAAACGCAGGCCAGAAGCCACACTCTCGTCTCCACTGACCTGGGCCGCGTTGAGCACCATCAGCTCACTCGGCGGGGCGATGCCCCGCATGGCATCGGCCAGAGAGCCTTTCATCGAGTTGCGCAGGATCTGGCGGTACAGCAGGGCCAGCGAGGGGTTTTTCTTGCGGGCTCTGACCTCGTATTTCTTGAGTGTGGAATACAGCGGGATGCGGTCATCCAGCGCCATCGACAGATCCATGTACCAGTCTGCCCGGCGCTTGCGTAGGGCGCTGCGGGCTTGAGCGATCTGCAGTCGTTCCAGCCAATTCAGAATCATGGCTTGGCCTCCTGCAAGAGCTTGGCAAACGTGGAGGGGTAACCAAAGGTGTTGATGAAAAAATAGGGATCAATGGTCCCCTGAGAAACACCGTATAGCGCGTGGCCCCAAGCGTCCTTGCCCGACATGTCTGGCGAATCGAAGCCTGTTTGGCGCTGGCTCATGCGGTAGCGACGGGCTTCGAAATCATGGCCTTCAGCCAGCAGCTGCAACAGGTGCACATCGGGCGTGATCACTTCGGCAGCCACCGTCATGCCTGACACCCCAAGGCGGGCCCCCTCCTCTGCCCGCTGCTCCATGCCCGGAATGCGGCATTCGCTGCAGCCTTCGTCGCTGGCACAGAAAAAGGTTTCCGGGTCCAGCTTGAACACACGCTCAAAATCCTGCAGATCCGATGTGGACATGACCTGCTTGGCAGGTCGGCGGCAAGCCATGCAGCTGCGCGGCATGAGAACCTGGTAGACCAGGGCCGAGATGAATTCGAGACTGCAGACCGTGCTGCGGTCAATACCGATCATGCGGGAGCTCAGACGCCCCACAATGCCCAGCGCCGACGTAGCATGCACCGTAGTGAAAATCTTGTGCCCGGTTTCGATGGCCGACTGTGCGATCTCTCCCGAAATCCGATCGCGGATCTCGCCGAACATACCCACATCCGGATCGAGCCGCAAAAATGCCCGCATGGCCCCCATGAACGGGTTATTGGCCTCGGAGTCGCTGTGTGAACGCTGGATCGACAGATGCGACACACCCTTGACCACGTATTCCACGGGATCTTCAATGGACACGATCTTGCGTCCACCCGAACGCACCAGCATGTCGAGCATGGTGTTGAGCGTGGTAGTTTTTCCGGAACCTGTGATGCCTGCAATGAACACGCCCCCCCAGGCCGAGGCAATGGACTGCGTGAGCTGCTCGCGCTGGTCGGGCAGATAGCCCAGCCGCTCCAGCGAGCGCGGCTCGCTGGACTGCGTGAGGTGCAAGATACGCAGCACGGCATCGAGTCCGCCCACCGCAGGGTGACTCTGATAACGCAGCGCAAACGATTTACCCTGATGCACGATGGGGATCATGGCCGCCTGCGCCAGGCGCAAATTGAAGGCTGCATCGGTACGCGACAGCTCTTCGGCCAGCACCGTGAAGGCCGCTCCAAGCGCATCGAGCATCATGATGCGTGGATAGGATTTGTAATGCCGGACAACGCCGTGCAAACGCGCCTTGACGGCAGCGATGTCGTTGCGCACTTCGATGTGAACATCACTGGCGCCAATGTTGATCAGCTCGCCAATGATGCGCTTGAAGTTCTGGACCGGCTCTGAAGACTGGATCAGGTGATCGACTTCGGCTGCCTCGCCCTTTTTCCGGGACTGCCCCTGTCCACCGTAGGTCAACTCCTTGAGCAGTGCCAGATCCGCTGTGACCGAATACCCGATTTCAAAACCCTGCTGAACCAGCGTGTTGCGAAACTGAAACCACTCCATATTGCCCGATACTTCGGGGCTGGAAAGCTGCACCAGCAACTTGGGGCCAATCTCGATGGCGAGCATCTGCGGCTCAACCGGCTCTTCCGGCCACTGGGCCACAATGGCCGTGAACAGCGGCACGTCGTCCAAAGATGACCAATGTGAAGCACTCATTGAATCGGACTCCACTCAAGGCCACCGAATCAAGGTCAATGAACGCAGCAGGTTGCTGTAACCGTTGGCGCTGTCGCAGAATTCCCCCACAACGCCCATGTCCAGTCCCGCAGCAGTCGAGGCCTTGAGCACCGTCTGGCCAGGTCCAGAGGCAAACAGCTTGCCGTCAGACCCCATACCGATTGTTGTAGGCACGGCTGTAGTCACGCCATCATGACCCACCATGCCATACAGCGGCGCATCAGACCTGGCCAATTCGTGCAGTGACACCACCAGTTTGGCGCAGACATCCCGCGGTACGCTGCTGTAGTTGAGGGCGTAAGCATTGCTGGTTCCGCCCCCCAGACTGAGCGGGGCCACATGCACATTGCCGCCAAAACCATTGGCCACCGTTGTCCCTGTAACATCCACCTTCAGGTAGGCTGCAGGTACCGAACGGATCGTGCCCAGTGTGTAGTCGCTCAATGACGCAAAATTGGCACTGGAGCCTTTGTTCTGCTGGATGTCAGAAAGAACACCCACCACCCATTGGCTTTCGGTTTTCAAGCGTGCCTGTTGCAGTAATTCGCTTTGTTGCCGCAACGCCAGCACCGCCACCGCCGAAGCAATGGCCAACGAAATGGACAACTCCACCATGGACAGGCCTGCTTGGGCTGTGGTTCTTTTGATCGCCTTCATCGTCACAGCTTGCGAAGCACCAGTGCCAGGCCAAAAGCGCGGCCTTGGCCCGTACCCGTCGTATTGCCGGTGATGCCATCGCAGGCACTGATGAGGGCTGCAGCACCCGGAACGACGGTGCGATTGCTCTTGATCAGCTGGTAGGCATCGAAGCCGTTCATAGCCCCCCCCACCCAGCTGACCTTGTTTTTCCAATCATCAAAAGCGCTGAGCGTGGTACCCGACGGATCGGCCACAATGGCGACGGCGTCGGCCAATTTGATGGCGTACTGCAAGATCGCCACACAGGCATTTGCCGGTAACCTTGCATAGTGCAAGCCCCAGGCCTGGTTGTTGAAGCCAGCACCTGCCAGGCCACCCAGGGTGATGGGCTGGCCATAAAGGTGATTCACACTGGCGGCGGCATTTATTTGCTCGTCACTGAAAACTCCCAGCCGAATGGCGTTCGCGACATTCAGTTTGTCGTAGGCGGCAGAGCCAGGGAACATGGCGTTGACGTTCTGCACCAGCTGGACCATGCTCTGGCTGAAGGCATCTGCGCGCTGCTCGGCCCACAGTCTGGCACCGAAAGCAACAACGCCACCCAATACGGCGCCAGACACCGACACCGCAATGGCCAGCTCCACCAATGTGTAACCCGCACTTGACCGATGGGCCATGCCATTACGCCATTTCTGCCACATGCCTCAGGTCACTTCCAGCCGACGAATGACAAGGCCACTGTGCTGTTTTTTGTACCGCAAGCATTAGGCGCCAATGCCGCAGCCATGTTCACGTTTGTCAGGCTACCGTCCAGAACAACGACGCCAGCTTCAACTTCACCAGCAGTGGCAACAGAAGCAGTTAACTTACCACTTGAATCCATTTTGGTTGGCCCGGCATTGGTCGCGGTCCCTTTGCCGACGGCGGCTTCTGGCGCAACCGTGATACCGCGGATACCGGTCCCCGCTGCAGCCGAGACCAAGTCAGCACAGACCCCCGAGGGAACCCCTGCCAAAGTAATGACGTAGCCCCTGTTGAGGCCAGTGTCTGGAATATCTGCCGGCTGACTGACAGTGATGGGGCGATTGAATTTGTTGGTGACCGAGATCACCTTTGGCGGCGTGCTGGTATCGCGCGCCATTGTCAAGCCCGGAAATGCACCTGCGGCAGCCACCGTGTCCAAGGTCAGCCCGGCAAAAGTAGGGTTGTCTGCCCAGACTTTGTCAATTTGGGCCACGGCTTTGGTGAGCAAAGTCACCGTCTCGTTGGCCCGATTGGTTTGCAGCACGTTCTGCACCAGACCAATGGCTGACACCAGCAACACCCCCGCAATCGCCACGGCGATCGACAGCTCGACGATGGTGTAACCCTCTTGCGAAGCCTTTGCCCTTTTTTGGTCTTGACCGAGCCGCTTGGTGCTCCACCCGCTGTGCGTTGCTGTGTCCATGAAAAATCCCCTGATCAAAAAAGTTGAACAAAAATCAAAGAATGCGAACTATACTTTAATTTTTTCTAGCAAAGAGAAATTTTTCTTATCCATTCGGAATTCATCATGCGCAACAAAGCATTCACCAGGCAGGTCGGGTCGATTTTTGCCAATCTGGCCCTGGGTACAGCGGCCCTGGGCAGCGTGGCGGCCGTGACCGCCGACTGGACAGCCCAGCAAGCAGCCCTGGCCCAGCAAAAGCAGCAGGGCTACCTGTTCGCCAGAATCAATGACGCGGTGGGCAACTACATGACGCTGTTGTTCCCTGAGCTGACGAAACAGAGCGCCGCCGGGGTGGACACCATTCCCGCCAACTGCGCCAAGCTGCCGTACCGTGCAGGCACATCGCTGGCCACAGAACCGGTCATCCTTCAAAAGAAATGCGAGCTCAGTCTGACGCTTGCGGCTGGCGGGACGTTCAAGGTGGCCAATGCCTATCAGCCGACCATGGCCGAGCTCAAGTCCATGGGGCTGCTTGACAACGGCATTGCCGAGACGCCGGTGATCCCGACCGAGTCGATAGTCGCTGGTCCCGACGCAGCCGGCGCGGCCAGCAAGACGCCTGCGCCCAACGGCTACGCCATCGCCATCACCCCGCAATGCGTCGGCAAAGGCAGTTCCGCCACCACCTGCTCCAACACCAACAAGGTGTTGACTTCGTCGGTGATCAACATCCAGCCTTTTGTGATGTCGAATTACATCCAGAACTTCATGCCACTGCTGTGGGCTGCAGGGCCGGATGCCGCCATCTCGGGGCCGCCAGACGCGTCCAACGTGCTTGAGAAAACCAAACGTGCGAACCCCGAGGGCGAGTTCAGGTCCAACCAGTCCGGCTGGACACGCGAAAACCCCATCACCCGCGAGTGGAGCTACACCGCAGGTGGCGCCACCAACATCTACACGCGCGGCGTGGACAACCTGGTGCTGATGCGCAACGGCTACGACTCGGCCTACTGGCAAATGACCCGGCGCGACGGCAGCTCCTCACCAACGGCTGACTGGGACTTCAATGGCAAAAACCTGACCAATGTCGGCAAATTCCAGGCCGCGTCTGGCGAGATCACCGGCGATTTCAAAGTGGGTGGCAACCAGTCGGTTGCAGGCAATCAGACCATCAATGGCAACCAATCGGTGACCGGCAATCAATCGGTGGCTGGCAATTTGACTGTGGACGGCACCGGCACCTTCAAGGGCATGCTCAGCGCATTGGGCGACCTGATGGTCAAAGGTGCCACTGAACTGCAGGGCAGGCTCACCGTAGCAGGCGTGGCTTATTTCAAAAAGGCTGTCATCATGAATGACACCCTGCGTGTTGATGGACAAACCCAGCTGGGCGGCCCCCTCACAGGCACCTCTGCGACTTTCTCGGGCGCACTCACTGCCAACAGCCTGATCATTGGCTCCACCCAAATCACCAAGGACGGTACCTTGCTGGGCGGCCCCATGGGCTGGGGCGTCACGCCAGGCACCGCTTGCAGCCAGAGCTATGCACTGGCCCAAAGCACGGATGGCAAGGTGCAGATCTGTAGCGGCAGCACTTGGACTCCACTCATCAGTGGGGAGAATACCGTGATCACGGCGCCAGGGGTTGGACAAACCTGCTCACCCGAGGGCGCACCTGGGCGACTGCCCGATGGCACCCTGGCCGTCTGCAAAGACGGCAAGTGGCAGGCAACATTGCAGGGATCAGCAAGCGAAGGGGCCGTCTGCTCCGTCGAAGGTTCACTGGCCACCACCACGGCCTCACCCAGCACAGGTCTCATTTTGTTGGGATGTAAAGGCGGCAAATGGAGCAGCCAAGTCTTCGCCAAACCGAGACTGGGTTATGGCCAGGCTGGTCAAGCCTGTGACACGGAAGACGAATGGGCTGTGGAGAGCAAAAGCGGTTACTGGACACCGCTGCTGTGCAAGAACCTGCGCTGGACAACCCCGGGCACCCAACTGTTGTCGAACATGATGTTGGGTGATTACTGCAAGCTCAACGGAACGATTGCCAGCGACAAATTTGGTACGGGGCTCATGGTCTGCCAAAACGGGGTTTGGTCGGCCATCACGGCTCCCTACGGCGTAGGAGGGGCCTGCGACAGCAACGGTCTGGAAATGACACAACCTGGCGGGGCCAGGATGGTTTGCGATGGCAATATTTGGGCCATACCCTCTGACGGCGCCTCGTGTCGTCATGGTTACCTGGAGTTCCGACCCGACAGCGGCGTCTTACCGGGCGAAACCTTGATGTGTGAGCCCACATTGAAGCGCTGGGTGGTAGCGATGCACATGCTTCGTTGGGATTCGCTGTGGGTGGTTCTGCACAGCCCCATCCAGATGAATGGCTTCCGGTACTACCTGTATTCAGAAATGTACTACCCCCGCACCACACCAGGGAAGACTTACCTGGCGCAGAACATGGACGCGATCGCCTGGATGATCCATGGGCCTTATGCCGATCGCGTTCAACAAATGAGCAGCACCAACAATTGCACCAGCAGCCGCTGGCGACGCAAGTCAGATGGGGCTTACGTGACGGTTTGCCTGCCGAGTCGAGCCGAATTCGTCAACCTCATTTGGGATACTCCCAACAAAATCAATGACATCCCCAGCGCATGGTATGGCCAAGGTTTTGACACCGTCTGGAACTCCGACGCTGGTTGGGAACGGCTGGGCTGGTCAACGAGCTACACCTACGACCATGCGATCAGCGGCATCAAGGGTAAGCGTCCTGACAATTATCCCTATGTCGACAGCAGGCCTGCGAACGATAACCACACCTTCATCCTCGGCGTCAAAGTTCAATAACCTTTTACTCCTCGGCGTCAAAGTTCAATAACCTTTTACTAAGTACCCTCGATGTTGCCTGATTCATCCTCTTTGATCATCTGGACCTTTGTAGGACTGTTCATGTCAGTCCCTTGGGGGATCGGCTGGATTTGCCGGTACTTTCTGACACCTCGCTGGACAGCGATTCCGTCGGCATGGCTCACGGTGGCGCAAACGCTGACAGCACTGGGATGGGGTCTGGCATTTTTATCAGGACGCATGGGGTGGATACCCTACGAAGCCAGTGTTTTGATGGGTGCCGTGCTGTTTGTGCCGGGACAATTCATGTGGGGATTTTTGAATCGAAAAGGATGAGGCATTGATCTCCATCGCTTGGTTTCGGTCCGCTGGCTGTTTGGTCGCCATCCACATCAGCTGCCAAACAGTCCATGCCCATTGCTTTGAAGAAGCCGGCGCACGCTACGGCGTCGCCCCTGTATTGCTTCAGGCCATTGCAATACAAGAGTCCGGCATGCGCCCCCACGCGATCAACCGCAACCGCGACGGCAGCTGGGACATGGGGCTGATGCAAATCAACTCTCGATGGCTGCCGACGCTGGCCCGCCATGGCATCACGCAAGACCAGTTATGGGACCCGTGTGTCAGTGTGCACGTCGGCGCGTGGATTCTGGCCGGCAACTTCAAGCGGATGGGGCTCAACTGGGATGCCGTCGGCGCCTACAACGCCAGCAACCCGATCTTGCGCATCCGTTATGCGCAGGTCATCAGCGGCAAGCTCCAGCAACTCACGCAGGTGGCGCAGGTCACGCAGACTGAACAACCCTAAAAGAGGCCGATCGGCACGCTGACTGATCAGGCTTGCCAGAAGCTGGGCGGATCAGAGCGAAGTTTTGATCCATTCGGTGGAATGGCCGTTTTCACACTTGAGTGTCATGGCGCTGCCTTTCATGTCCACCGAGCATGTGATTTTTCCGGACACGCCAGCCTGCTTGCACTCTCCAGAAAAATTGCTTGCGCTGAGCTTGTTGTCTTTCAAGGCGTATGCAAAGGTGCCGCACACCATGCCGCCGTTATGGCTGATTTCGCCTTGCCCATCGGCCATGTAGTTGAAATGCCATGGGCCTCTCTGCCACTTGCCAAGCAGTTCCTTGAGCATGGGGTTGCTTGCGGCAGCTGGGGGTGTTTCCGCTGGCCGGCTCTGCGCACGGGGTTTGGCCTTGACGGGTTTGCACTTTTCACTGCGCCCGGATGGGTAAAGCAGTTCCAGCTGGTCGCTGCTGAGCGACAGGACCATCAGTTTGATTTTGGAGGACGGCGTATCTGCGATGTCGGTCCTCACCAAGACTGTCGTGGAACCTTCTTTGGTCAAGAGCCACTTGTAGATCAGATCAACCCTCTGTTTGACCCATGTGCGTCGATAAATGCCATTCGCATCGAATTTGTCGATCACATCCTCATCGTCGATGCAGCGCCACTCTCCGATCAATGAAGACTGCCCAGGCGTAGCCTGCGGTTTGCCTGGTTGTGCAGAAGATGCATCAGGCTGGCTGGTCGATGGCGTTGTCGCAGGGACGGGCGTTGGTGCTGCCGGTGCCGGAGCAGTCGATACAGACATGGTCAGACCTGCAGGAAGCTCGTGGTTGGGCGTGTTGGACTGAGAGGCAGCCCCTTCACTCCCCTTCTGTTCGTCAGGCTTCGGTGCCACCGGCAGCACAGGCGCTGGCCGCACGGGTGAAGGTACAGGTGCAGGCGCCTGCGCAAGCGCCGACTCCACCGGTACTGGCTCAACCGTTGGACTCGAAAACATACGAGATATCTTCAAAAACTGTATTGAACTGCCCTGCTGGATGAACCAATACACCGATCCAGCCGCCAGAGCGGCAATCGCGACGACCATGACGGATTTGACGATGGCTCTGAAACGATCTTCATCGTCCTCGGCATATTCCTCCTCATTGCCTGGGTCCGCCGGCAGGACGATGCTGGCTCGGGATATCTGCATCATCCGGTCCTGGATGTAGACCGACTTCGCCCGGGCATCGTTGCCATCACATTTGATCAGGGCCCTGGCCCAGGTGGCTCGAACAAGATTGTTTTGCTCCACTTCGGCCAGCGCCTGTGCATAGGCGGCGTCTGTATTGCCGGAGATCGAATCGGTCTGCCGGTTTTTCAGAAATCCATACAGGAAACCGAAAGCAAATACCAGAGCGCCGCAAGCTGTCACCAGAAGGAACAGGGCCATGAGGTCATTGACAGCATCCTTGCTGCCCAGCAGATGAACGAGCAGCAGGGGGATCGCCAAGGCCGCATACGAGAAAAAGGCACGCCCGTGTTCAACTGGCGTGCAGGGTTTGCGGCCCGACCAGGCAAGGTGTTTCAAGAGCCCCCCCACCACGAGTGCGAGAAGGGTCAGGGCCGTGGTGGTGATCAATGCTGAGTTCATGCCAATTTCCGGTTGGGAGAAGCAAGCCAGGTGCAGAAGCGGTCTGCATGGTGCTGTTCGCTCTCGTCTCCGTGAGAACGGTCTCGCATCTCTTGTATTTGCCGAAAATTATACAAACTTAAATACTCAATTTATCCATTCAATAGCACCCAAGAGGATGTTCTGCCATCACGCAATGTCGTGCTGTTCACAACTCAGCGCCCTTGCGAGCAAGCAGGCAGAGCATCTCTTATTTCGATTTGGCATATATACACAACCAAAAAATCGTTTGTTATGGAATAAAGAAGCCCTACAGTCTCGCCCATGCTGGATCTGGGTTACGTCATTGCGGGTTTCTTTGTGGGCACCATCGTCGGCCTGACGGGGGTGGGCGGCGGCTCGCTGATGACGCCGCTGCTGATCTTCTTTTTTGGCGTCAAGCCCTACATGGCCGTGGGCACCGACCTGCTGTTTGCAGCTTTCACCAAAATGGGCGGCACCCTGTCGTTTGCCCGCCAGCGCATCGTGCCCTGGCGTGTGGTCGGTCTGCTGAGCCTGGGCAGCATCCCCGCCTCTTTGGTCACCATCGGCATACTGCGCTGGGTGGGGCCGGCCAATGCCCATGTGCAGTCGGTCATGACCACTACCCTGGGTGGTGCCCTGCTGCTGACCGCTGCGGCCATGTTCTACAAGGCCGTGCGCGGCAAGCAGCTGCCCCGGCATCTTTCTGGCGCCGACGAGGCACGCGCCACCACCCCGCGCCACTGGAGCCTGCCCCTGCTGTTTGGCGCCCTGATCGGCACCCTGGTGACTCTCACCTCGGTGGGCGCAGGCGCCATCGGCGTGAGCGTGCTGCTGATCCTCTACCCCCTGCTGCCCCTGCCCCGCATCGTGGCGGCCGACATCGCCTACGCAGTGCCGCTGACCCTGGTGGCCGGGCTGGGCCATGCCTCTTTAGGCTCTGTGGACTGGCCGCTGCTGGCCAAGCTGCTGGCTGGCTCGTTGCCCGGCATCTGGCTGGGTTCGCGCCTGACGCACCACACGCCTGACCGCGTGATCCGCTCGCTGCTGTCCGTGCTGCTCGCATGGGCCGGCACCAAGCTGGTCCTGATCTGATTTTTCCCTGACAACCGTATGTACCAGTACACCGAATTCGACAAAGCCTTCGTGCGCGCCCGCGCCGCAGAAC
>JACCDQ011924704.1_pt1 | contig 18363 bp, 13 predicted proteins | sample 7446031 | NCBI WGS metagenome assembly JACCDQ01 (sample SAMN15323442, study PRJNA562643) | freshwater metagenome | isolation source: river surface water | place: USA:Blue River Watershed | collected 2017-08-17
CAAATAAAATAAGTCAATTTGAACTAAAAAATTTTTCAATTACTTATAAATACTCATTTAATAACTGGCGATTTAGTGCACTCCAAACATCTGCAAATGGGAGAATTTACATTTCTCAAAATGATTCCAATTTCCTTGGTGTCATTAACAGCCCCGATAGTGCAGGTGCAAAATGTAATTTTAATCCAAATGGACAATGGTTAGGTACTAAAACTTCTCAATTTGGTTTACCCAACTTCAACCAATCCTATTTCTACACCCCGGCTTTAGACTATACCTATCAGCTGCAATGCTACCGCAATCTGTTTACTGCTTCTGCCAAAGATACGTTTAATGCTTCTGCTTATTCATGGCTTAAACGCCCTCTCTATAGCAACGATACTTTTGTGCCTTTCGCCGCTTCTAAATATGTTCAAGTGGCGGTTAAAGATACCGGTACCTTTCAGATTCGGCTTATCGCCCATAATTCTTATCTGTCCGATACCATTACCAAAACCATCACTTTCTACGATTCTATCCCTAAACAGTTTCTAGGTCGCGATACCATATTTGCTTCTGCCTCGCCCTTTTCTAAATTATTATCCGCGCCCAATAATGCTTTCTGCAACCGTTGGTTGTTTAACGATTCGCTCATTGCCAGCTCCGACTCACTGCTCGCCTCGCAATTTGGTACCTATATCTGCCAATCTACCAACCGCGCCTTCTGCCAGGTATCCGATACCATCCTGATTCGCCCTTGTAACGATTCTCTGAATTTTCCTACTATTACCCGCAGTCGCGATTCACTGTTTGTTGCTAATTTCAACGGCGATTCTTTACAATGGTTCAAGCACGGTGTGTTGGTGCAATCTGCTGGATCTAACTTTATCCATTTAAAAGATACCGGTGCTTACACCGCATTGTCGACCAAAAAATGGTATTGCCCTAAAATCAGTCAGCGGTTTTTTGTCAGCTCTATTTGCCTCGATACTTTGCCTGTGCCCATCATCGCCCGCAGTCGCGATTCTCTATTCGTTACTAATGTCAACGGCGATTCTTTGCAGTGGTTTAACAATGGTGTCTTAGTACACTCAAGCGACAAACTTTTTATCCATCTCAACAGCACCGGCACCTACAGAGTTAGTGTTTTAAAAGCCTTTCACTGCTCCAAGTCAAGTGCCGATTACACCGTCACCAGTCTTTGCATCGATTCGCTTAAAACCCCAATCATTAGCAGACGAAACGATAGTCTTTTGGTGTTAAACCTCGTTGCAGATAGTTTTATTTGGTACCACAATACCATCAAAATACAAGCCGGCACTTCTAACACACTGCCACTCTCAGATACCGGCACCTACAGGGTTACAGCCCTCAAACAATATCTTTGCCCGCGGAGTTCTGCGGATATTACGGTCCACCAACTCTCTACAGAAAACAGATATACCGACGAGCTCATCCTGCTTTACCCCAATCCTTCTGATGGCATCGTTCATTTTTCATGCCCTCAGCCCTTCGTCCTCATAGTAAGCGATGCCCTGGGCAAAACTGTCCTAAGCCAAACAGAGATGCTCCCAGTAACGCTCCCTAAAGGCATTTATCTGTTTAGATTTATCCTTGATCAACAGGTGGTATATAGAAAAGTGGTGGTGTTGTAGGTGGTTTCTAATTTTTTTGATTTTACACCAATGGGATGTAATATTGAACATTATGCGGAAACAATTTCTCTTATCTTCTCTCGTTGCTATTGGTATTCTGGCTTCAATGGCCATATTGCTGCAACCTGCTCCTGCTATTGAACCTGATAAGGATGCTGAAGATGCATTGTCTAAACTAAATTCTGAAGCTTATTACCTGAATTTGCTGGCCGACCCGGCAACTGGTAAAATACCAAAAAATATCCGCGATCTCGAATTGGCTTTTGCGGCTCAATTGCCCATCAACTCTGATGCTAAACGCTCTGATATCTGGAAGGCTCGCGGTCCCAATAACCTGGGCGGAAGAACCCGCGCCTTCGGCATCAATACCGATAACCACAACGAATGCCTCGCTGGCTCTGCTACCGGTGGCATTTTTAAATCTATAGATGGGGGTAAAAACTGGTACAAAACCGATTGCCCTGTCAATGCCATTACTTGTCTGGTGCAAGATAAACGTCCGGGTAAAACCAATACCTGGTATGCCGGTACCGGCGAACTCTCCGGTAGCAGCGGTAGCGCCGGTGGTGCTTATTACTACGGCGAAGGTATCCTTAAAAGTACCGACGGTGGCGAAACCTGGAACTATATCAGCTCTACAAAAGGCGTTAGTCCTACCAGCTTTGACAGCGATTTTGATGGTGTATGGAACATCGCCATCGATAATTCTAACCTTTCTCAGGATGAAATTTATGCCGCTGTTTACAGTGGTATCTATAAATCTACAGATGGTGGCACTACCTGGAAAAAGAAACGCGCTGGTGCACTTGGATCTTATTCTTACTACACCGATGTGGCGCTCTGCTCGGATGGTACCGTATACGCTGCGCTTAGTAACGAAAGTACCCACAGAGGTTTTTGGCGCAGCGCAGACGGCGAAACATGGACCGCCATTACACCTGCCGGACTAGGCTCGGCCTATGGTAGAATTGCCATTGGTATTGCGCCATCTGACGAAAAACAGGTGTACTTTGTGGTGCCCGAAACCACCAATTCTGGTCATATGAGTACCAATTTCCTCGGCGTTAACGAATGGAACAGTCTCTGGAAATACGATTATATTTCTGGAACCGGCGCCGGTGCCGAAGGCCGATGGTCTAACAGAAGCGCTAATCTGCCTGCTAAGGGTGGCGACTTCGGTTACTTTAGTACCCAGGGTGGCTACGATTTGTATGTAAAAGTTCATCCTACAGATACCAATATGGTCTTTATCGGTGCTACCAATCTCTGGCGTAGTACCGATGCTTTCAGAACTACTTCTAAAACCGACTGGATTGGTGGCTATGCGGTCAATACCTTCAGACCGGATTTTAAAACCTATGCCAACCACCATCCCGATAACCACTTTATGGCATTCATTCCTGGGAATAACAAAGCCGCTTACAGCACCCACGATGGTGGTATCAGCTTTACCGACGATGTGACGGCTTCATCGGTGGTTTGGGAATCGCGCAATAACAATTATATCACCTCACAATTTTACTCTGTGGCTATAGATCGCAACACGCCTTTAAGTCAGGTTGTCATCGGTGGTTTACAAGACAATGGTACCCACTTCGTTAATCAGTATGGCATGAGCTCATGGCACATGAGTTTGAGTTACGATGGTGCCTATTGTGCCGTTAAACAAGGTGGTTCAGAAATTTATGCCAGTACCCAACAAGGTCGCATCATGCACCTTGAAGTGGATAATATCGGCCGACCGCTTAAATATGCCCGCATCGATCCTTATCCGCTTAACCGCAATAACTACGATTTTATTAACCCGTTTGTTGTAGACCCCAATCAGCCTAAATTGCTGTACCTCCCGGCTAAAACACGACTATTCAGAAATTCGGATATAGAAGCTAAACCGCTGAGCACCGATTTTGACAGTACGCGTTGGAACTCGCCTTTATGGACCGAAATGACCAAATGTGTGCCGCCTGCCAGTCACGAGTTCTCAGCCATCGCAGTTTCTAAAATCAACCCTAATACGCTTTACTATGGCACGGATAAAGGCAAACTTTATAAAGTTAACCAAGCCGATACCGGACAGCCAAGCCCGAAAGATATCACAGGTTCTAATTTTAGCAGTGGCAATATCAATTGCATCAGCCTAGATCCGCGCGATAGCAACCGCATTACCGTGGTGTTCTCCAACTATGGCGTCATCAGTTTGTTCTACTCTGTAAATGGTGGCGTGTCGTGGACCAATATCTCGGGTAATCTGGAACAAAATGTGAATGGCTCGGGCAACGGACCAAGTTGCAGATGGGCAGCTGTTATGCCGCTGTCAAATGGTAAACGCACCTGGTTTGTGGGTACCAGTGTTGGCTTATATGCAACTGATAGTTTAGCAGGCACTCAAACCGTCTGGATCAAACAATCGCCAAATGGTATTGGAAACGCTATCGTTACCATGATTGATACTCGTCCTGAAGATTACTATATCGCTGTGGCAACCCATGGCAATGGGGTCTACTCCGCTAATATCGCCAGCGCCTGGCAAATCACCTCTGCCAAAGCCCCTCAATCGTCAAGGTTTAATGTTTACCCAAACCCTGTAACCGAACAAACTTGCATCATTCAAACAGAATTTACGCTCAGCGAAACAGCCTCTGTGACATTGTACAATATTGAAGGAAAACTGATGGCTCTACCAAAAATTTTGGCCATAGACCAAACCCATTACCAACTAAGTCTGCCAACCCTGCCCGCCGGCTATTACTTTGTTCGCCTCAAAGACAAAACTCAGAGTAGTGTCCAAAAAATATTAGTCGAATAAGTTATCAATCGATTCTATAATGGATGCATAATTTATTTCCCTTAAGTCCATTTCTTTGGCGTATTTTCGCGGACAATTAATGAGTGTCCTTTATCAATATCTGAAAAGACAGTGGCCTACCCTTTTACTGGCCCTGTTTCTGGCAGCTGTCAACCAGTCTTTCTCCCTGCTGGATCCTCAAATCACAGGTAGAATTGTTGATGAACTAATTCTTAAAAAAGATATCCTGACTCAAAGCCAGTTTATCTCGCATGCGCTATTCCTCGTTGGCTTGTCCATCGGCGTTACAATGGTATCTCGTATTGCTAAAAATTTCCAGGATTATTATACCAATGTTATCGTACAGAAACTGGGTGCTCAAATCTTCTCTGATGGTCTTAAACATTCCCTCGAATTGCCCTATCAGGTTTTCGAAGACCAACGCAGTGGCGAAACCCTCTCCATCCTGCAAAAAGTAAGAACCGATACAGAACGCCTAATTACTTCTTTTGTTGGAATTGTGTTTACCTCCATTGTGGGTATTGTATTCGTAATGTTTTTTACCTTTTCCATCAGCTTTAAAGTGGCTTTGGTTTATGTTGGTGCCATCATTGTAATAGGTTTAATCAGTTCTCTGCTGAGTAAGAAAATCAAAATCATGCAGAAAACCATCGTCAAAGAAACCACTGCTTTGGCCGGTAGTACCACCGAAAGCTTGCGCAACATCGAACTGGTAAAAAGCTTGGGCCTGGCCAATCAGGAAATCGAACGTCTCAATAAAACCACGTTTAAAATCTTAGGTCTCGAACTCAAAAAAGTAAAATACATCAGAAGTCTAAGTTTCTTACAAGGTACCACTGTTCAGCTTACAAGAAGCACCATGATCGTGGTTTTGCTCTACCTCATCTTTAACAATTCGCTTACTCCGGGTAACTACTTTACCTTCCTGTTTTACTCCTTCTTCCTCTTCAACCCTTTACAGGAATTGGGTAATATCATCCTGATCCACCGCGAAGCTGAAGTATCGCTAGATAACTTTAAAAAATTAATCGATACCCCAATCGATTATAAACCGGCTAAACCTAAAATGCTGAATTCTCTCAACCACTTCGAATTCAGTCATGTGTCTTTCAAACACCAAACTGCCACTACCTACGCCCTTCAGGATGTCAGCTTTAAAGTGAATAAAGGCGAAACCATTGCCTTCGTCGGACCATCAGGTTCGGGTAAAACAACGCTGGTAAAACTCTTGGTGGGACTCTATCAACCGCAATCTGGTAATGTGTTGTATGAAGGCATAGATGCCCGCGAAATCAACCTCGATGAGTTGAGAGAAAAAATTGGTTTCGTTACGCAAGATACCCAATTGTTCTCTGGCACTATCAAAGAAAATCTCTTATTCGTTAACCCTACGGCAACCGATGAGCAAATCATGGAAGTGCTGCATAAAGCCAGTTGCCATACTTTGCTGAACCGCGCCGAAAATGGTATCAACTCTGTTATTGGTGAAGGTGGTGTTAAAGTAAGTGGTGGCGAAAAACAACGTTTGTCCATCGCCAGAGCCTTGCTCAGAAATCCAGACCTGCTGGTGTTTGACGAAGCAACCTCTGCTCTCGATAGCTTAACCGAAGAGGATATCACCCAAACCATCAAAGAACTTAATCAGGACCATTCGGCCATCACCATTTTAATTGCCCACCGTCTCAGCACCATCATGCATGCTAACCGCATCTACGTGCTCGAGCAAGGTAAGATCATCGAATTTGGTAAACACGAAGAACTATTGGCTGAAAAAGGCCTTCACTACGCGATGTGGCGTCAACAGATTGGTGAAAGAAAATCCTGATTTCTGTCGAAATCATTTTGCGATTTCTCTTGCCCATGACATACATTTGCAGATATGAAATACTTATCTGTAATTGCCGGAACAGCGATCATAGCCTCTATGTTCAGCTTTTCTAAACCCCATCCAAATAAGATTCCTAAAATGAAATACCCGCTTACTAAAACAAGCAATACCACCGATACTTTCTTTGGACAGACTGTTCAAGATCCATACAGATGGCTGGAAGACGACCTTAATCCTGATACCCGCGCATGGATCAATGCCCAAAGTGCCGTAACAGGCGATTTCCCGGCTCAAATTCCGTTTAGAGATGCCTTCAGAAAGCGCATGCAAATGCTGTGGAACTACGACCGATACAGCGCGCCTTTTAAAGAAGGCGAATACACCTACTTCTACAAAAATGATGGTCTCCAAAACCAGTCGATTCTATACAGACAACTGGGTAATGGCGAACCTGAAATATTCCTGAATCCTAATACTTTCTCTAAAGATGGTACCACATCCCTCGCTGGCGTTAATTTCTCTCACGATGGCTCCATTCTGGCCTATCAAATCAGTGAGGGTGGTAGCGACTGGAGAAAGGTGATAGTGATGGATGCCAAATCTAAAACCATTATCGAGGATACTCTGAAAGATATCAAATTCAGTGGCATCGCCTGGAAGGGCAATGAAGGCTTCTACTACAGCAGCTACGATAAGCCTAAAAACGCCAGCGAACTCTCTGCTAAAACCGATCAACACAAATTATACTACCACAAACTCGGTCAGAAACAATCTGAAGATGTGCTGGTATTTGGCGGACCGCAAATGCCAAGACGTTATGTCGGTGGTGCTATTACCGAAGACCAAAACTTCTTGATTATTACTGCTGCCACGTCTACCAATGGCAACGAATTGTATTTTAAAGACCTTCGTAATCCAAATGCTAACATTGTTAATGTGGTGGGTAATTTTGAGAATAACCACGATGTCATCCACTCTGAAGGCAATACCTTGTACATCCTGACGGATTACAAAGCACCTAATATGCGTTTGGTGAAAATGGATATTTCACTGATTGATCCAGAGGTATGGACCGATGTGATTCCTGAAACCACTATGCCCCTGAGCGTCTCAACCGGTGCCGGCAAATTCTTTGCCTCTTACCTCAAAGATGCCTGCACTCAGCTGCTTCAATACAATGTTAATGGTCAACTCGAAAAAGAAATTACACTGCCAGGTAAAGGTACTGCAAGTGGCTTAGGGGGTAAATGGGCCGATAAAGACCTTTACTACTCGTTTACGAGCTATATCTACCCGCCAACCATCTTTAGCTTTAATGCTGAAAACGGTCAGTCTTCTGTCTACAAAAAATCAGGTGTTAAATTTGATCCTGAAGCCTACGAATCTAAACAAGTGTTTTACACCAGTAAAGATGGTACTAATGTGCCTATGATCATCACCCATAAAAAAGGTATAAACTTAAATGGCGCTAACCCAACTATGTTATATGGATACGGTGGATTCAACATCAGCTTAACCCCGGCCTTTAGTACCGCTATGGTGGCATGGCTCGAAGCAGGTGGTGTATATGCTGTACCTAATCTGAGAGGTGGCGGCGAATATGGTAAAGACTGGCATGATGCCGGTATTAAAACCAAAAAACAAAATGTGTTCGACGATTTTATTGCCGCCGCCGAATTCTTAATCAGCGAAAAATATACCTCTTCTCAATTCCTTTGCATCTCTGGTGGTTCTAATGGTGGCTTACTTGTGGGTGCCTGCATGACCCAAAGACCTGAATTGTTTAAAGTAGCTCTGCCAGCCGTTGGTGTGCTCGATATGTTGAGATACCACAAATTTACTGCTGGCGCCGGCTGGGCTTACGATTATGGTACCGCCGAAGATTCGCCTGAAATGCTCAAATATTTGCTGAGTTATTCGCCTTACCACAATCTTAAAAAGGGTATGAATTACCCTGCTACAATGGTGTGTACCGGCGATCATGATGATAGAGTTGTGCCTGCACATTCATTCAAATTTGCTGCTAAACTGCAATCTGTTAACGACGGACCGAATCCTACACTCATTAGAATTGAAACCAAAGCTGGTCACGGTGCCGGTAAACCAACCGCCATGGTGATCGAAGAATACGTTGATAAATTTGCTTTCGCCCTCTACAATATGGGCATCAGAGAAGTGAAACTCTAATTAACGTCTTACTACCAGTTTGTACTTGGCTGTTCTACCATCCGTGGTAATACTTACTAAGTACATACCGTCAATTAAGTTGTCTAAATTTACCGCGAAGATAGCACCGGTAATGATGCGGGTTTTCACTAAATCCTGACCAAACATGTTGCTGATCGTTAACTCTGCCTCGCCTACCGATGCCGGTAACTGAACATTTAAAACCTGAGAAGCTGGATTAGGAAATAATTTAATCTCTGGAAGTGGTAATTTGCCTTCGTCATTCCCTGTAAAGGCAAATGAAGAAAATGCCATTGAAAGTAAAAGGCACAATGCCAATTTTTTCGTAGTAATACTATTCAGTGCTAAATTCATGTTTTTTTATTCAAACATAATAAAAATAAGTAATAAAACTACCCTTTTTTTGAGTTGTTTTATAACTATATGATTATTAAATAATTAGTTTGAATAAAAATTAGTAGGCTTTAGCAAAAAGTACACGCTGTGTTGATGGATTCCCACTTAACACACAAGTACCGCTCTCGGCTTTGTTATTTAGTGGAATGCAACGGATGGTAGCTTTGGTAAGCTCCTTGATTTTCTCCTCCGTTTCGCCGGTACCATCCCAATGAGCAGATACAAATCCGCCTTTGTTATTGATAACGTCTACAAACTCATCCCAGGTATTCACTTCATGAATGCTATCGTCTCTGAATTTAAGCGCACGACTGTAAATGGCTTCCTGAATATCGTTAAGAAGGTTTTTAACATGCGAATCAATGCCATCAATGGCGACAACAGATTTCTCCTTAGTGTCACGTCTGGCTAATTCTACAGTGCCGTTTTCAATATCCCTCGGACCAATACCGATTCTGAGCGGCACGCCCTTCAATTCCCACTCAGCAAATTTATAACCTGGTTTATGCGTATCTCTGTTATCAAATTTAACACTGATGTCTAATGCCTCTAATTGTTTTTTGATGGCATTGGCAGCGGCTGATACTTTCTCAAATTCTTCATCCGAACGGTAGATAGGGACAATCACTACCTGAATTGGTGCTAGTTTTGGTGGTAATACCAAACCTTCGTCATCGCTATGAGCCATTACCAATGCGCCCATCAAACGGGTAGAAACGCCCCAGCTGGTAGCCCATACATATTCAAGTTTACCTTCCTTGCTCTGGAATTTCACATCAAATGCCTTGGCGAAATTCTGTCCAAGAAAATGCGAAGTTCCCATTTGCAAAGCTTTACCATCCTGCATCAAACCTTCAATACAGTAGGTTTCAACAGCACCGGCAAAACGTTCGTTTTCGGTTTTAACACCTTTCATTACTGGCACCGCTAAGAAATTTTCAGCAAATTCAGCATACACATCCAACATCTGCTTGGTTTCTACTAAAGCCTCTTCAGCCGTGCTGTGAGCGGTATGACCTTCCTGCCATAAGAACTCAGAGGTTCTTAAAAACAATCTGGTACGCATCTCCCAACGCATTACATTGGCCCACTGATTGATCAGTAAAGGCAAATCTCTATAACTTTGAATCCAACCTTTGTAGGTATTCCAAATAATGGCCTCACTGGTCGGACGAATGATTAATTCTTCTTCTAACTTTGCTTCCGGATCTACAATGATCTTTCTGTTGTCGTCTACTTTCAAACGGTAGTGTGTAACAACCGCACATTCTTTAGCAAAACCTTCTGCATTCTTCTCCTCTTTTTCAAAGAAAGATTTTGGAATTAATAATGGAAAATACGCGTTAACGTGGCCCGTTTGCTTGAACATTTTATCGAGCTGTGCCTGCATTTTTTCCCAAATGGCATAACCGTAAGGCTTAATAACCATACAACCTTTCACATCGGCATGCTCCGCCAAATCAGCATTCTTTACCAGATTGTTGTACCATTCACTGTAGTTGTCACTTCTTTTTACCTTCTCGAAAGCCATATTGTTTATTTGGAATATTTTTTGTAGTTTTGGTAGTGCAAAAGTATTTATAAAATGCCTTTGTGCCTAACAAAAATATGAGCTTATGAAACATTTTCTTTATTTCTCATCGCTAAGCCTTTTCTTGCTTTCCTGCTCCACACAGAAACAAGCCTCTACGCTGACAGGACGCACAGATGATGTTTACTTCACCGCTTCTGATACCAGAAAAAAACCAGAACCTCCTCCTGCTTTCCGTTCTTACTCAGAATCTACTGAAAAAACAGAGCAAAGTAACGCTGGCAACTACACCAACTCATATGCTAACCGATTCAGAAATTTCGGTAGTTCCAGAAGATTTTACTATGATGCTTATCGCCCGACTATAGTGCCTAGCATCAATTACAGCATGTATGGTGGCTGGAATGTTGGAATGGCCTACGTAGATCCGCGCTTCGGTTATATGAGTGGTTTCAACAGTCCGTTTTCTCCTTACTACGGCTATAACATGCCATACTACAATCCATTCTTTTCTAATGGTTGGGGCAATTCCTGGATGTATGGTTATTATCCAAGCTACTACTATAACCCATATTTCTACAATCCTTGTTCTTACAGATATCACTACAACTACGGCTATTATAATAATTACGGCTACTATAATCCTAACTACAATAATTACTATAATAATCAACCTAACAGAACTCAGACCTATCCTAACAGCTATAGAAGAACGGGAAGTTCTAATAATGTACCTTCTTCCAATACTACTGTAAGCCAACCTCAAAACAATTCGCGTAACAATAACAATTCTTCTGGAAATGGTTCATGGTACGGCAATGGTAGCAGCGACCGTAGCTCAGGTTCAGGCTCAAGTTCAGGTAGTGGTGGTGGTGGCGTTTCCAGAGGTTCTTCAGGGAGCTCTGGCAGTGGAGACCGCAGTTCTGGTGGATCAGGAGGTAGTTCTAGAAGACGTTAAGAATGAAATTAAAACATATTGTAACAGCATTTTCCTTTGTTCTGGCAAATCAAATAAATGCCCAGAATGAGGCAGATGCCATCCGTTATTCTGTACAAACAATCGGAAGTACTGCGCGCTCTTATGGCTTAGCGGGTGCTTTCGGATCGGTAGGCGCCGACTTATCATGCGCAGCCTTGAATCCCGCTGGTATGGCCAGATTCAGAAAATCCCAATTTGGTATTAGCTCTTCTTTTTACAATGTAAAAAATACTGCTGAATACATCAACAAAGACCTCTCTGATAAAAAGTTCAATTTTAATCTGCCTAATGTCGGTTTCGCATTTGTGATTCCAGGCGAAGATTTTGAAAATAAAAAGCCTACTGGTTTTGTGAGTTATACCCTGGGGTTCAATATGAACCGACTCAATAACCTTCATAATAGAAGTATTTATAATGCTGTTAACAGCTCTAGTAGTATCACTCAGAACTGGGCAGACCGTGCTAATGAATTTGGTTATACACCCAACGAGTTTAGTCGCTATTCCATAGAACATCTGGCATACTCTACCTGGGCCATTGATAAAGATACCTCTTGGGCAACACCACATTATGTCTCTGCATACGGCGCAAACGCACCAATTAAAGTGAATCAGTTGGGTAGTCTATTAACTAAGGGTGCTATTAACGATTACAATGTTAGCTTTGCAGCTAACTATCAGCATAAACTTTTGTTTGGTGTTAGTGTAGGCGCTAAAAGTGTTCGCTATATCAGCAATAGTACCTTCCTCGAAACAGATGTTAGAAATAGTGCAGTTAAAGATATAAAATCTGTTGAACTTACCGAATATGTTAAAACCAGTGGTTTAGGATTAAATGCCAAAATGGGGGTTAATTTTTCACCAAATGAATATATTAGAATTGGTTATGCCTTTCATTCTCCAACTGTCTATAACCTCAAAGATTCTTATAATTATACCATTGCTACAGCATACGACTACAACGCAAGAGACCCTTTTGACAGCCTAAGAGTTGGTCAGAAAATGAGCACACCCTCTGCCATCTATAATTACAAAGTAACTTCGCCAGCAAGAAATATTTTTAGCCTGGCATTGATAGACAAAAACACTGGTTTTATTGCCATGGACCTGGAAGTGGTGAACTACGCAACAGCGAATTTAAGTCCTACTAAAACCAATGCTTCAGATTATGCATTTACTAAGGAAAATCTGGCAATAAGAGATCTATTGAATTCCAGTGCCATTAACCTCAGAATAGGTGCAGAATACATCATGGACAATTACCGTTTCAGAGCTGGCTATGCCCGCAATCCCAGTCCGTATAAAAACGGAGCTGTGCCTTATGTGAAAGACTTGGTTAATAATATTTTCACTCTTGGTTTTGGCATTAAATCTAAATCTTATGCCTTTGATATCGCTTATGTCAACAGCAGCAGTGCCTTCTATACTGTGCCTTATAGCCTCGATGCCACTAATCCTGTTAATGGTCAAGCCTACGCCGTAACCAACAATATCAGAAGTTCGAATATCGTGTTCTCTGTGGGTTTACCCATTAATTGATGGTATAAATAGACTTTTTAAATTGCGCGTGACTTGCAGAATTTTAGTATTTTTGCAGTGTTCATGCAACCTACAGATAAATACGCCGAAAGAGGGGTGTCTTCCCAAAAAGAAGATGTACACAAAGCCATCGCCAATGTCGATAAGGGATTATTCCCTCAGGCCTTCTGCAAAGTAATTCCTGATATTCTCGGACAAGACGATGACTATTGTAATGTCATCCATGCAGACGGTGCCGGCACCAAAAGCAGTCTGGCCTACCTTTACTGGAAAGAAACCGGTGATATTTCTGTCTGGAAAGGTATCGCTCAAGATGCGATTGTCATGAACATCGATGATCTGCTATGCATTGGTATCACTGATAATTTCTTACTATCAAGCACCATTGGCAGAAATAAAAAACGAATTCCTGGTGAAGTCATTGGCGAAATCATCAATGGTACCGAAGAATTTATAGAAAGCTTACGTCCATTTGGTGTCAATATCATCAGTGGTGGTGGCGAAACCGCAGATGTCGGCGATCTGGTGAAAACCATTATCGTAGATTCTACTGTTACTGCCAGAGCCAAACGCTCTGATATCATCTCTAACCACAACATCCGTCCTGGTAGTGTTATCGTGGCTTTCGCCAGCGATGGTCAGGCAACTTACGAAAAAAATTACAATGGTGGTATGGGTAGCAACGGATTAACCTCTGCCAGACACGATGTGTTTGATGCTGTCTACCGCAGTAAATACCCTGAAACTTACGACGATTTATTAAGTGAATCTCTAGCCTATACCGGTAAACTTAAACTGACCGATTCGGTACCGGGTATTCCTCTCAACGCTGGTCAAATGGTACTCTCTCCAACCCGTACCTACGCGCCTTTGGTAAAAGCTATTCTGGCCGAACATAAAAATGATATCCATGGTATGGTGCACTGCACAGGCGGGGCACAAACTAAAGTATTGCATTTTGTAAAAGACCCAATGCATATCATTAAAGATAACCTGTTCGAAACACCGGTGCTGTTTAAAACCATTCAGGAACAAAGTGGTACTTCGTGGGATGAAATGTACAAAGTCTTCAACATGGGTCACCGTCTTGAAATCTATGTGCCTGAGAATATCGCTCAAAATCTGATCAATATTGCGGCCCAGTTTAATATCAATGCCCGTGTTATCGGTCGTGTAGAATCTGCTCCTGCTAAACAACTCAGCATTATCAGTCAACATGGTCATTTCACTTATTAATATTCTTGATTAAACTATAGATTAAATTGTTAAACATTGTTTTTCAATGTTTTATCACTTGAAATTTTGAGAATTTTTTGTCGGTTATTTCTGCTTTAATAATAACTTTGCAGCACTAATTTAAACCAATCAATGTTCAAGCATCTTTCGCTTTACGTCTTCCTTTTTCCAATTTTAACATTTGCTCAATCTTCTGATACCGCTAAAGAAGTTCACCTGAAAAATATCCAACAATTAACCTTTGGTGGCGATAATGCTGAAGCCTATTTCAGCTTCAATGGCAAATTCCTGAGCTTTCAAACCAACAATCCAAAATGGGGTTTGAAATGTGATCAGATCTATAACATGAATATTAAAAGGGCTGCAAAACAAATGCAGAACTATCAGGCACAATTAATAAGTACTGGCCGTGGTCGAACTACCTGTTCTTATTTTATGCCTGGCGATAAATCTATTTTATTCGCAAGTACCCACCATTACATGGATACCTGTCCTGCTGCCATTCCTTACAACCCTAAAGCCAAATATGTATGGCCGGTATATCCTGAGTTTGATATTTTTGTATCCGACCTGAAAGGTAAAGTCATCAAACAACTGACCGACTCTATGGGTTACGATGCAGAAGCTACTGTTAGTCCTAAAGGCGATAAAATCGTTTTTACAAGCACCCGCAGCGGCGACCTTGAATTATATACCATGAACATCGATGGCAGCGGTCTGAAGCAAATAACCTTTGGTTTAGGCTATGATGGTGGTGCCTTCTTCTCTCCGGATGGCAAACAACTGGTGTTTAGAGCTTCCAGACCCAAAACCGAAGAAGAGATTAAAGAATACAAAGATTTACTCGCTCAAGGCCTCGTAGCACCTACCAATATGGAAATTTATGTGGTGGATACCAATGGTCAGAACCTCAAACAAATTACCCATCTGGGTAAAGCCAACTGGGCACCTTTCTTCCATCCTTCAGGTAAGAAGATCATTTTCTCGAGCAACCATGCTTCTCCAAGAGGCTACTCATTCCAATTATATATGATAGATATTGATGGCACTAACCTGACTAAGATTACCAACGAAAGTAATTTTAACGCCTTCCCGATGTTCAGTCCTAATGGTAAAAAATTGGTGTGGAGCAGTAACAGAAACAACGGCGGTACAAGAGATACCAACTTGTTTATCGCTGATTGGGTAGATTAAGCCTGGTTGTAAAATACCACCAATAAAACTAAACCGATAATTATTCTATACCAGGCAAATGGTTTAAAACCATACTTATTAAGAAAGCTAACAAATGATTTAATTGCGATAAGTGCTACTAAGAAAGCAACTACATTGCCTATTAAAAATACAGTCAAGTTCTCGTGGGCAATATTGTCCGGAGAATACAGAATCATTTCCAGACCTTTCATCTCCTGTCCCATATAGTTCCAGTCTTTTAGAAACACTGAATACGCTGTTACTGCCAACATGGTAGGTACTGCCAGAAAAAACGAAAATTCTGCTGCTGTTGTTCTGCTAAGTTTTTGTTGCATACCGCCTATAATAGAGGCAGCAGAGCGACTCACACCCGGCATCATGGCCAGACATTGCCAAAAACCAATAACGACTGCTGATTTAACTGGAATTTGCTTTTCATCCTGTATGGATGGCGATTTAAAAACACGATCCAGAAAAAGTAAGAGAATGCCGCCACATACCATGGTAATGGCAATAGGAACTGGTTTCTCCAAAACTGCTTCAATAGCGTCGTCAAACAAATAGCCTAAGACCAAAGCTGGAATAACCGCCAAGGCCAGCTTCATGTAAAATTTGAAATTGCTGAAATCGAAAAACTTGCGCCAGTAGGCCACAACAACGGCCAGTATAGCGCCAAATTGTATGGATACCTGAAACATCTTTACAAACTCGTCTTTTTCGTTGCCGAACAAAGCGCTTGTAAAAATCATGTGAGCCGTAGAAGATACCGGTAAATACTCGGTTAAACCTTCTATGATGGCAACGATGATTGCTTCAAAAACACTCACTTGCCTGCTTCCTGATTGTCGTTGGATTTAGGTGTGTAAAGGATAGAAAACACCCCTAATGCAAAACCTAATAATACGATGATTGGCGCTACAGTGATTTTGGAAGGATCGTCAAATGGCTTGTCTTTACCACTGCCCATCACAATGAAACCAATTACGATTACAGCTAAGCTTGCTAACAACAACATATAGTTCTGTTTCTTGAAAACCATGAACTGATTAACCACCTTTTTCTCGGCGGTTTTAGATACTTTATTTTTTTGAGGCGCTGCCATATAATTTGTATTAGTAAAGTTGATCGATCTTTAATTTTAAATACCTTCTGGTTGAGAAATAAACACTCACCACAGATATTACTACCGCCAAAACTAATAAAAATCCTGCTAATAGTAAATACTTAGGTAAAAATATTTGCCAGTTATTTTGATTAAGATGCGTTTCTGCCAGATAAATAATGCCAAATAACATACTTAGTGATATCAGCACTGAAACGATGGCATACACGATGTACATGCCTAAAAACGGGCGAATAATAAACCAGTCTGATGCACCCACATACTGCATGCTTTTTATGAGAAAACGGCGGGCAAACATGTTAATTCTAACAGTACTGTTGATTAATGCTAAACTAATCATCAGCAAAATACCCGCTATAGTTAACAATATAATTTCTACTGTTCTGAAATTCTGATTGATTTGTGCCAATATGTTTTTGCCTAAATCATCTTTAGCGTAATTAACGTCGTCTACATTCGGCAATAACCTTAGCTGACGTTCGATTAAATCCAGCTTGCCTTCTTCTGCAAACTCTGGTTTAATATTGATTTGTAAGGTGTGAGGAATCGGATTGTAACCTAATGTTTTAATAAAATCATTTCCAGTTTTTGCTATCTCTTTTCTTGCTGCTATTTCACGATCAATGAAAACAGTACTATTGACATAATCTCTGGTTTTTATCAATTGCTCTGTCTTCTTTGCTCCCTCTACCTCGGTAGTATCCGTGTAGTAAACAAAAACCTCAAAATTGCCCTGATAAAACTCAGCCATATGCTTGGCATATATTGAAATTACACCTAACAAACCAACTATAAATAATACCAGTGACATACTTATAATAGTAGGCCAAAAGGAAGTTCTTTTTTTATATTTTTTTTCTGGATTCAAAGTCTTTTAGTATTAAACTGCTACAGGTGCTTTAATGGCAGGATGTGGATCGTAAGCCTCTAATTTGAAGTCTTCGTATTTGAAATCAAACACAGATTGTATGTCTGGATTTAATACCATTTTTGGATATGATCTGACATCTCTGCTTAACTGAAGTTCTACCTGCTCGAAATGGTTGGTGTAGATATGCGCATCACCAAATGTGTGGACGAAATCTCCGTAACCTAAACCGCAAACCTGAGCCAACATCATTGTTAGTAAGGCGTAAGAAGCAATGTTAAATGGTACTCCTAAAAATATATCCGCGCTGCGCTGGTACAACTGACAAGACAATTTACCATCCGCTACATAAAACTGAAATAAACAATGACAAGGTGCTAATGCCATATGAGGTAAATCAGCAGGATTCCACGCAGAAACGATCATTCTTCTGCTGTCAGGGTTCTTCTTTAATGTCTCTACAACTTCCGTGATCTGGTCAATTACTTTACCATCCGGACCAGCCCATGAGCGCCATTGCTTGCCGTAGACCGGACCAAGATTGCCGTCTGCATCAGCCCACTCATCCCATATACTCACGCCGTTTTCTTTCAAATAGGCAATGTTGGTTTCACCCTTCAAAAACCACAACAACTCGTGTATTATAGATTTTAAATGGACCTTTTTGGTGGTTACCAAAGGGAAGCCTTCGTTCAAATCAAATCGCATCTGATAACCAAAAACACTCTTAGTGCCTGTGCCTGTCCGGTCGCTCTTCATTTGACCATGACGGTACACATGTTCCAGAAATATCTCGTACTGATTTGACATGCTTCAAAATTATACTTTTTTGGAGCGAATCCAATACACATATTTTGAACTGATTCACCACAATTTCCACTATGATGGAATAAAAAAAGCCGGAACAAGTGCTCCGGCTTCCTTTTAGTGAAAAGTATCTTACCACAACTGACTCTTATACAACTCAGCTGATCCTGTGCCGACCCTCTGACAATTCATTTCTGTTGAAGTGTTCCAGTATATTTTCCAGTAGGTTTTTGGAC
>JACCDQ010969557.1_pt1 | contig 18351 bp, 14 predicted proteins | sample 7446031 | NCBI WGS metagenome assembly JACCDQ01 (sample SAMN15323442, study PRJNA562643) | freshwater metagenome | isolation source: river surface water | place: USA:Blue River Watershed | collected 2017-08-17
CCGCATCGGCGCCGGACAGCCGGAATTGCGCTTGCCCGGTCAGGTCAGCACTCATGCGGCCTGTCGGGCCAGCGCGCCAGAGGGCGTATTCACCCAGTTCGCCCACGGTGACGTGACGGTCTTGTCGTGCTTCGTTATAGGCCACCAGCAGGGTTTGCGGCAGGGCACTGGCGGAGCTGAAGCGACCCCAGACGAGCTGCTTGGGCAGTTCTGGTGGTGTTGGCTTGACGGCCGAGTTGTCGGTCGGTGAAGGATTGTTGTCGGGCGCGTTGTCCGGTTTGTTCTGGCTGCGCTTTTCGGCTTGTGTGTAGGCAGCAAAAATGGTGTTGGTGACCATGCGTGTGCCTTCGGGCAGCTGGGCTTCGTTGGGTTCGAGGCGTGTGGGGCCGCTGCCGGCCATGGGGGCGTTGCGCCCGTTGGCGCGGGCCATGTCGATACCAAACACGCGTTCGAGTTCGCCTTGGCGGAATTCGCGTTGCTCAATGTGACCGTCGGTGCTCAAGCGAACGTATTTGAGCTGGCTGTCCGAAGAAGCCATAGCGACCGGGGCGCATTCGCTTTGGGCGCAGTTGCCCTGGGCGGGCGTGATGACAATCTTGCCTTCGTGGACAAAGGCTTCGACGGCATCGCCTGTGGTTTTGGCCAGGAAGTCGGTGCCACGCACACCGATGACGGCGATGGGGGTGTTGAGGCGGTAACGGTCTGGCTGGGTGCGTGAGCCGTTGCCGGAGATTTGACGCACGGTGCCTTTGATGAGTTCGAGCTCAATGCGGGTTTTGACGCCCGCCGGATCGATTTGGTAGTGACGAATGAGCAGCTCGGAGTCGGCCCGCAATGAAATACGGCCTTCGTCTGTGAAGATGAGGATGGCCACGCTGTCAGAGCCTGTGCGGATGCGGTCTCCAGCCATCAGGGACGCGCCAACCTTGAGGGGCTCTTCTTGTCCGGCGGCATTCCATTTTTTGGCTTCGCCCACCGAAACGGCGACCCGCGCGACGGGCGCAGAAGGCGTGGCGTGTGCGGTGAAGGCCCCCAGGATCAGGGTGGTCAGGAGGGCGATTTGAAAGATTATTTTGCTGTTCATCTTGGGCTCCAGCGAGGTTGTGTATTATGCATTTTCTGTGCCATTCATCCATTTTTATATTTTTAAGGCTCATTCATGCCGGTTTCCGAGTTGGTCCTGCGGGGCTGTAGTTTGTTTGCAGGGGCGCCCGACGACCTTGTAAAGCAGGCCTCGGAGGACATGGAAATCATTCACCTGAAGCGGCGCGAAGTGCTGCAACCGGGTGGGCGTCGTTTCAAGGGCTTGGGCTTGGTGGTGCAAGGGCGGATTCAGTCGATCGAGCAAACACTGGACGGACGCGAAGTGGCGCTGCAAACCGCCGAAGCAGGCGAATCGTTTGGGCAGGTGGCTTTATTGGCGTCTTTGCCCATTGAAATGGTGTGGGTCGCCACTGCGCCAAGTGCGGTCGCAGTGCTGGCTCAGGACAAGGCTCTGGCCCTTTTTGAGTCGGCACCGATGGGCATGCTGGCCGCTCGCGGACTGGCGGACCAGGTCAGCGAGTTTCTGGGTTGGCAAAAAGTGATTGCGGTCACGCCGATCAGTTCAAGGGTTTGCGCCTGGATTTGCTGGGCAGCAGGTGCCCAAAACCGGCTGGAGGTGCCCAAGCAGGCCGAGTTGGCGTGGCGGCTGAACACCACCCGCGAGTCGATTACCCGTACTTTTCAACGTTTGCAGGCCGATGGGCTGTTGCAGCGCGATGAAAGTGCCTGGCTGATTTTGCAGCGCGATGCGCTGGAGTTGCTGGCTTTGGGTGAGAACAAGGACAACGAATGAGTGAACGCCCACAGGATGATGCCGCCCGTTTGGGGGTGGATGCCTGGCGGGGTGTTGCCGCCCTCATGGTGGTCTATGCCCATTTTTGGGCATTCAGCGGCCAGGATTGGCCGTGGTTGCGCCTGAGTTTCACCGGCGTGGATTTGTTTTTCGTTTTGAGCGGCTTTGTGTTTGCGCCTTATTTCAGCGGCAAGGCTTTGTCTGTGCGGGCTTTTGCGGTGCGGCGCTTTTTCAGGATTTATCCGGCTTTTCTGGTGGCGCTGGCCATTTATGTGGGATTGAAGTGGCAGGCGGGGCAGCCTTTGCTTTATCTGGGCGAGCATTTGACGTTCACGTTCCTGCAGTCGCGGGCCATGGCGTTTTATTACAACCCGCCGTTTTGGAGCTTGCCGGCCGAAGTGGAGTTTTATCTGGTGCTGCCAGCGCTGGCCTGGATGTTGCGCCGCTGTGGGCGGGCATGGGGTCCCTGGCTGGGTTTTGCCGTGTTGGGGGTGTCGGCCTTGGTTTTGCGGCTGTGGGTGGGTTACATGAGTGACCGCAACAGCGAGAACTTGTTTTTCATACTCAACTATCACTTGCCCGGTTTGTTGCTGGAGTTTTTGCTGGGGGTGCTGACCTGGCGCGTGTGCCGCATGCCTTGGGCCTGGACATGGCGCTGGCTTTGGATGGGCGCAGGTCTGGCTGGCTGGCTGGCGTTGGCGGTGCTGTTTGGCCAGCTGGGCGACGCGGGCGTGGATGCAGGCTGGCTGCGCGGTCAGTTGAGCTGGGTGGCCGCACTGTGCTTTGCGTTGATGGTGACGGGGTCTTTGGCGCTGCCGCCTGCGCGTGCTGTGGTGGCACCGCCATCGGCCTGGACACGGGGCCTCAACGGTGTGGCGTTGTGGGCCGGCAAACTGAGTTATGGGGTGTATTTGTTTCACCTGGCAGCTTTGCAGCTGGTCACGCCCTGGAGTGATCAGCTGCAAGGCTGGCCGCTGGGGCATCAAGGCGCAGCGCTGTTGCTGACGTTGGCTATGGCGTGGCTGTGTTTGCAGTTTTGCGAAGACCCTTTGCGTCGCCTGGGTCGGCTTCTGGCGCAGCGATGGGAGCGCAGCCACTTGCCGACGACCAGCAGCGGCCAGTTGGATGGTCAATAAACGTCGGTGTCACCGGGGGTGAAGATGGGGGACACGATCTGGTCTTGCCATTCGTGGATGCGGATTTCTATGCCAATGACGGGTTCTGTCTGGCGGGCTTGCGGGGTGTCCAGGCTCCAGCTGGCCAGCACCGGGGGCTGATCTGCGCTGGTTTTGAGCTGTCGCAAGAGGGCGCTCAGCTGGCTTTGTGCTCGCGGGTCTGCTGCACTGCTGCCTGGCACGGGCCATTGGTCGATGAGCATGTGCTCACCATTTGGCATGCACCGGGTGACGAGCCAACCGACGTTTTGCCACCATTGGCGCACAGTCCAGAGTTGGTAGCTGTGCACGGGGTGCTGGGCATAACGCCAGCGCATGTAGTCACGACTGCGTTCAATCATGGGCCTGGCCAATTGAAGGCGTGCTTGTGCGGCAGTGGCGTCAAACAGTTCGCTGTTCAGGGCTTGCTCCCAGCCGAGGGGGCGGACCTGACAGTACCCATTGCGAAGGTTGGCAGGCTGGCTGGGTTCGGTCATGTGGCCAGTGCGGCAGTGCTGGCGTGACCGGTACAGGCCCATGCGTTCGCCCAGTTTGTAGGGCCGGATGCCGACAAAGCCATAGGTGTAAAGCCGGGGAAACCGGGCGTGCATTTCTTGCTGCAGGCGCTTCATGAGCTGGGGATAGATGCCCTGCTCTTGCCCGTAAGCACTGCGGGATTCGGGCAGGACCATGACGTCCGAGACTTGCGCCATGGGCAGGGTCTGCCCCTGGGTATGCCCCGGAAAAACGCTGGCCCCGACATGACCGACGATCTGTCCTTGCAGGTTTCGGGCAATGAGATTGAAGGCCGCCAGTCGGGGGCCTTGCTGGTATTTCCAGCGCCAGTGTTCAGGCTCTGTTGCGTGCCCAAAGACTCGGGCAAACAGCTCGCAGGCTTGCGGGATGTCTTTTGAATCCAGCGTTTCGCAATGCACGCTCATGCTTGGTTTGTTTTAGGACGCAGGAACGAGGGCACCCAACGCATGATTTTGTGCTGCCATGCCTGGAGTTGCTGGACTTGAATGTTGGCCGCGTTCAGTTGCAGCTGCAGCTGGTGCAGTTGGGCGTCTTTGTCGGCATGGGCCCGGTTGCTTTCGGCTGCAAAAGCTTGGAGCTGGGCTTCTTTGTCAGTCAGAACGACCTGCACTTCGCGCGAAAATTTTTCAAGTTCTGCTTGCAGCTGCGCTCGGGCCCGATCGCTGCTGAGCAGGCGTTCTGCATGGCTTTGTTCGGCAGCACGCAGCTGCTGTATGGACTGGTCGAGCGCGGCTGTGGCTTTGTCCAGCTCAATCGCATGCCAGGCCAGGCATTTGGCGCTGTCTTCCAATGTGTTTTCGCTGGCATAACGGGTCAGCAATCGAAGATGCCAGGCTTGCCAATGGTTGTCGTGCCCAGGATCACTGAGGCCCGACTGCCCGAGGCTTTGCCGATAAGTGGCCGTGATGCCTGGCGTGTGGACAAAGGGCCTGTCTTGACCCAGTTGACGCCAGAAGTCCCAGTCTTCGAGCACGGGCAACTCGGGGTCAAAGCGCAGCCCATGGTCGCGAACCTCTTGCATGCGAAAAAGCACGGCATGAATGGGCAAGAAGTTGATGCCCTTGAGCCGCTGACTGGCCCATGGAATGTCGTATTCGCGCAAGGTTTGCCCTTGGGCATTGACCACGCGCGTACCACTGTAGGCGGCCACCGCTTGCCTGTCATGGTGCAGTGCGTGCACCAGCCGCTGCAGGTGATCCGGCGCGATGAGGTCATCGTCATCCAGAAACAAAGCCAGACTGCCTTGGGCGTGACTCAGGGCTTCATTGGCGGCTGCAGCTCGACCGAATCGAACTGGCCCGTCAGCATGAATGAGCCGCACGGGCTGCAATTCGAGCACATCGCTCACGGGGGTGTGCGTGCGCCCTGTGGCATTGATGACGACCACTTCGATGTGCGGATAGGTTTGCTGCGACACGCTGGCCAGGGCTTGTGCCAGGCTGGGACGGTCCATGCTGCGGATGAGCACGCTGACCAGCGGCAGGTCTTGCGGGCTGTTGGCCAGTTGCAGTCGCGAACGCACCCATGGCCATTGGGGCAAGGCAGCCAAGGGCCCGGAACGGGCGACAGCATCCATGTCGACCTGGAAAAAAGCTTCAGCTGCCGTGCAGTCGGTCGTCTTGCCAAAGGCGCGCAGGGTGGCCATGGCACGGCTGTGGCTGTCGTAATTTTCGAGCCCCAGCTGCGATGTGAATTGGGCCACTGCTTGCCATTTTTGTTCGGCCACCTGTGTGATGTCGAGGTAAGTATTGGGGTGCATGGGCGCCCCAACCTCATAAAACAGGACAGTCACGGGCTGCCCCCAACGCTGGGCTGCCGCCATGCCGGCCAAAGCTGCCGCCTGATGGTCCGGGTGGGGCTCGGACAGCGAGGGCAAGAACAGCCATGCGGACTCACCGGTCCTGGCAGGCGGAAGACGTTGCAGGCCCTGAAGGATGGCGTTGATCAGTGATTCGCTGTAGCAAAGCTCCCGGTCCTTGAAATCGAGACACTGCGGCGGCAAGGTGCCCATGATGCGGGCGGCTGCGATGGATTCCTGAAGTCGTGTTGCTGCATTCGCCTGGCTGGCAGTGCCTGGGGCTTTGTCACCACGCGTCAGGATGAGGCTTTGAACATGCGCCCCTTGGCGGGCCAGCCACATGAGCGCCCCGCCACAACCGAGCACCTCATCGTCCGGGTGGGGGGCGATGCACAGCACCGGACCGGCCCCCTGGAGTGACAGCCATGACTTGGGGTAATAGTTCAGCTCGGTGTCTTTGTCTTGCATGGGTGTGTTCACATCGGCCAGCCAGCTTGCAGGTGCTGGCACGGCACTTGTTTCATTTTATGTGGATTGCCTTGGCGGTCTGTGAACCAACACCCGTTCAAGCTTGATCAGGCCATGACGGCTTGGGCCTGTCAGTGCCTCTGCCCGGCTCAGGCCCGCCTTTAAAATGCGATGATGAAAAATCTGGTGTTTCTTTACTGGCAATGGCTGCAACGTGAGGTGGCAGGTCGTTACAGAGGGTCTTTGCTGGGCATGCTTTGGCCGATTTTGCAGCCCGCGGTTCAGATCGTGGTGTTCACTCTGATTTTTTATGAGTTCATGCACATGCGTTGGCCCGCTTTGGCGAGCACTTCAGCACCGGCTGAAAACGGGGCACTGGTTTATGCCCTGAATGTGTTTGCAGGGTTGGCTGTCTTCAATTTTGTGGCCGAAATTCTGAGCCGCTCCCCTGTTGCCGTGCTGTCACAACCCAATCTGGTGACCAAGGTGCGCTTTCCACTGCCCTTGCTGCCCGCGGTGACCACAGGCGCTGCCTTGGTGCATGTGGTGGTGGGCACGGGAACCATTGCTGTGCTGGCCACTGCCACAGGCATCAGCCCGCTCATCACCTTGCCTCAGGCTTTGCTGGTGCCGTTGATTTTGTTGCCTTTGCTGTTGTATGGCTTGGGCGCCTCGGTGCTGTTGTCATCTTTGGGGGTTTATGTGCGTGACATCGGCCAGGTGATGCCCGCCGTGAGCAGTTTGCTGATGTTTCTGACCCCTATTTTTTACCCCTTGTCTGCTGTGCCAGCATCATTGCGTAACGCGTTTGCATTGAATCCGATCACGTGGGGTGCCGAGACTTTGCGCTCGCTTTTGTTGAGCGGACAATGGCCTGCCATCGACGTCTGGAGTGGGCATTTTTTGGTCGCACTGGCTTTTGCGGCTTTGTCTTTTTTCATCTTTTTCCGCATCCAAAAAGGCTTTGCCGATGTCCTCTGATTTGGTGATCCGCGCTGCGTCTCTCGGGAAGTCTTATCGCCTTTACGCTCGCCCGGCAGACCGGTTGTGGCAGTTCGTGTGGGGTAACCGCAAGAAGCTTCACAATGATTTTGTGGCACTCGAGGGGGTCAGTTTCAACTTGTTGCGGGGTCAGGTGCTGGGCATTGTGGGGGTCAATGGCGCAGGCAAATCCACTTTGCTGCAGTTGATTGCTGGCACGATTGCGCCAAGCCACGGCAAGATCGAAACGCGTGGCCGGGTGGCAGCCTTGCTGGAGCTCGGATCGGGCTTTAACCCTGAATTCACCGGCCGGGAAAACATTTACCTGAACGCTGCCGTGTTGGGCTTGAGCCGCGCCGAAATCGATGCGCGGTTGCAAGACATCATTGACTTTGCGGACATCGGTCAGCACATTGACCAGCCTGTGAAGACGTATTCCAGCGGCATGCACACGCGTCTTGCGTTTTCAATTGCCACGAGCGTCGATGCGGATGTGTTGATTGTGGATGAGGCGTTGTCTGTGGGCGATGGTGCTTTTGCGCGCAAGTCATTTGACCGGATCATGCAGATCAAAGAGGGTGGTGCCACGGTGCTGTTTTGTTCGCATGTGCTGTTTCACATTGAGGTGTTTTGCGACAAGGCGTTGTGGTTGCATCAGGGCAAGGTTCGTGCGTTGGGTCAAGTCACCGATGTGTTGTCAAAGTACCAGGAGTTTCTGGATGATTTGAATCAACCCCCTCCGCCTGCAGTGGCAGACGCTTCGTCCGAACAGGCCGCCAGTCCACTGGAGTCGGTCCTGCCTGTGCCTGCTGCGCATCCCGTGGGTTTTGCCCGCATCCGTTCGGTCGAGGTGGCCATGGATGGTCAGGTGGGGCAGGAGTTGTATGGCAACTCAGGCCTGTCTTGCCTGGAAATGCGGATCGCTTTCAGCAGCGACCCCCAACTACCCTGCCCTTCTGCCGGGCTGGTCATTTCTTCTGACGGCGGCAGGATTTTGGCAACGCATTTCGCGACGAGTCAGGGCTTGGTGATGGCGCGCAACGCAACAGGTGAGGGCGTGGCCCAAATCCGTGTGCCCAACCTGCCCTTGAACAAAGGGCGTTACCGAATTGGCGCGTATCTGATGTGCGAAAAAGATGTGCACGTCTATCAGTGGATTGATCCGGTGGCACATGTGCAAATGCACCGTGAAGGACATGACCAGGGTTACTGGGTGCTGTCGGGTGAGTGGTCAAGCCCGAGCCCTGCGACTTCGAACTGAACAAGGCTTCAGCGCTTTGCAACCAGTGTGTGGGCGTGGGCGTCAAACCGCTGTGCCCATGTGTTGTTTGCACAAAAAGTCTGTCGCTCTTGTTCGTCTGCCCGGGCCTTGAGCAAAAACGACAGACCGATCTCTGCGTTTTGAAGCTGATCCCAAAAGTAAACGCCATCGCCCGCACTGCGGTGGGCCATTTCACCAAATCGGGTGCTCAGCACGGGCAAGCCCAGTGCCCGGTATTCATAGTATTTGACCGGATCCACGTAACGTGTGACGTCATTGAGGGCAAAAGGGATCAACCCGACATCGAAGCCGCTCATGGCCTCATAGACTTGGTGTTGCGGCACCGGCGGCAGGCACTGCACGTTGGCTGGCAGCGCCATGGGTGGCGCACAGTGAATGGGGCCAATGAGCCTGATCAGGACTTCAGGGTGCTGCCGGGCCATGTTGCTCACCAATGCCCAGTCAAACCAACGATCGATCACCCCCAGATAACCCAGCACCGGAACAGACTGGATGGCCCGCGTGACCAAGGTTTGGTCGGGCGGTATCGTGAGTGCGTTGAGAACCAGGCTGACTTTGCCGGCTTGCTGCGCATGACCGTGGGCCAGTGCATGCGATGAAGCCCAGATGGCATGCGACTGTCGGGCCAGCTGTGTCTCAGCCTGGACCATCCATTGGCGCGAAACACCGGTGCAAAAACCCGGCATGTAATCCATGGCATCAAAGACGCAATGGTTTTGCGGATAGCGTTTTAACAGCGCCAAAGAAAGGGCGCAGGGTTTGCCCATGACGAGCACCGTATCGGGATTGACAAATGCATCCGTACGCTGGAACAAGCTGTGCCAAAGCAACTGGTTGATGCGTCGCCCCAAGGCAAAAGGCTCAAGGGGCAAAACTTGCGCGGTGACATGGCTGAGCCATGCTTCGTGACGCCAGACGGGACCCAATGCGGGTGGCGGCGTGCGACCTTTCATCCTGTCGCTGATGCGGCGCATGTACCGAACCAGTCGCGGCCAATCACTGGCACGGGGCAACCTGGACGGGCCAGGATCAATCCAGAAGACCGGGGCATCAAAACGCTGGTGAAACCAGTGCACAAAATGGTGCGGCCGTTGTGCAAAACTGCTCAGCGGTGATGGACTGAGGTAGAGCAAACGCTCAGGACTGGCGCGTTTCATGGCACGCTGATGTCACTGGCTTTGCAATGACTGGCGCAATACATCAAGAATGCGTTCGCTGGCTTTGCCGTCACCATAAGGCGACCCTGCGGTGGCCATGCGCTGATAAGCGTCGCGGTCGTGCAGCAATTTTTGTGCGGCCTGCACGATGCGCTGGGTGTCGGTGCCAACCAGCATGTTGCAACCCAAATCAACCGCTTCTGGGCGTTCAGTTTCCTCGCGCAACACGAGCACAGGCTTACCCAGTGCCGGCGCTTCTTCCTGAACACCACCGGAGTCACTGAGAATGAGTCGGGCCTGACTCATGAGTTGACAGAAAACCGGGTAATCGCATGGCTCAATGAGTTGGACATTGCTCAGGTTTTGCAAAGCCTGGAACACAACCTGTCGCACACCCGGGTTGGGATGTACGGGATAGATGAAATCCATGTCAGGATTTTGCTGTGCAAGTTGCAAGATGGCATCGCAAATCTGCCGCATGGGTTCGCCCAGATTCTCTCGGCGATGTGCCGTGATGAGGACAAACGGTCGTCCTTGCCGAACAGGCAGCGGCAACGGCGGCTGCGTGAGCATCATGTTGAGCGCATCGATGACGGTATTGCCCGTCACCCAGATGTCTTTTTCTGAATAAGCCTCACGCAACAGGTTGTTTTTGGCCGCCTCGGTGGGTGCAAAGTGCCAGCGCGTCATGTGGCTGGTCAGAACGCGGTTGAGTTCTTCCGGAAATGGCAAGGCAATGTTGCCCGTACGCAATCCCGCCTCGACGTGGGCAAAAGGAATTCTCTTGAAAAAACTGGCCATGCTGCCCGCCATGACACTGGCGGTATCACCTTGTCCGATCACGGCATCGGGCTGACTGACGCTGAGCAGGTCATCCATGCCCTGCAAAATTCTGGCGGTGACGTGGGCAAGGGTCTGGTTGTCCCGCATGACGTTCAGGTTGTGATGGACCTTGAGTCCAAACCGCTCAATCAGCGGCTCAAGCAGCTCCTTGTGCTGCCCCGTCAGCACCAGCTCACATTCAGCCCAGTCACTGCGCACAATGGCGTCCACCACAGGGGCAAGTTTGATGGCTTCAGGTCGGGTACCGATGATGACCATCAGCTTTTTTGGAGATATGCCCAGCATGGTTCAGTGCAAGCTTTCTGCGCGATAAACATGGGGTTGCCAGGTACCCCACTTTTTCTCAAAGAGCGCTTTGTTGCGCTCAAAGATGGCTTGTCTGCGGGCCACGCCCACCTTGTCAAAGGAAGCCGAGAGTTCGTGGTAAACAAAGACGTCTTCTGCACAACCGATGGTCAGGCCCAGGGCTTTGATTCGCAGGCAGTAGTCATCGTCTTCAAAGAATCCCGGCACAAATTGCTCATCCAACCCACCCAGTTGGGCATAGACCCGGCGCGGGATCATGACGCAAAAGAAGGCAGCAATGGACAGGGGTAGCAGTTTGCCGACTTTGCCAAGGTTGTAATGACGCGCTGATTCAAAAACTTCAGCAGGGCTGTGACCACGGAGCGCCACCTGCGCTTCATTGCCGATGTTGTTGGTCACCGGACAGAGAATGCCCAGTTGGGGATCAGCCTCAAGATGTCGACGCAAACCGCGGGCCCAACCCGGTCCCACAATGATGTCGTTGTTGAGGATGATCAGGTAATCCCCTGCAGCCATGGCCAGCCCCTGGTTGACGGCAGGGCCAAAACCACGGTTGTCTTGATTCAGCACAATTTTCCGACGTTGTGGGTCTTGCTCTGCCCACGCTTGCAGCCGTTGCGGTGTGTCGTCTGCGGAAGCGTTGTCCACCACAATGACTTCCATCGCTTGTGTATCGGAATGGTCGGCAATGCTTTGAAGGCAACGCTCTGTCAGGTGCCATTGGTTGTAGCTCACGACAACAACACTGGTGAGGGGTTCAAGCTTTTCGTCCCCGATCGCGGCGAGCAACGCCTGCGCGCGCTGGTGCCAGGTTTGCCCCTTTGCAAACTCGATACGGCGTGCGCAAAGGTCTTGCGCTTGCTGGCCTGTCTCTGCCAACGCTTGCCCCACTTGGTGAACGAACTCATCGGTGGTGGTCGCACGGTAAACCAGGTCTCCGAATTGCGCCAACTCGGGCAGATCTGACCCCACCACGGGCTTGCCCGCACTGAGGTATTCGTAAACTTTGACAGGGTTGGTGGCCAGCGTGAGTGGATTGATCTGGAAAGGAATCAGACACACATCAAACCGACGCAGCCATTGGGGCAATTCAGCATAAGGTTTTTCACCATGGAACCGCACGTTGCGGCAATGCCGAAGCCGGGTTTGAACTTGGGCACTGTCATCACCAATGAGTTCAATCTGGGCATGTGGGAAGTTGCGCGACAAGGCTTCAATGATTTGCGGGTCGAACCACTCTGCAATCGCGCCGTAATAACCGATGACCGGGGTTTGACGGACGTGATCGGCCTGTGCGAGCGCTTGGTGAAAATGGTCAAACTCACCGGCGTTACGAATCAGTGCCACTTTTTTAGCGCCGGCCTCTTGTGCAAAATCCACTAAAAAGTCGGACGTGACAATGGTGAGATCGGCCAATTTAAGCAATTGCAACTCGACCGATTCATGACTTTGCCCGTTATTGGAAAAGCCAGCATGAAAGTCCATGCAGTCATACACAAGCAGGGCAGGAGGCACAAAGCTGGCCAAGCCATACCAGTAGGGGTGCTGAACGACGTGAACGGCATGACGAATCTGACAGGTCTGCCAAAGCGCACGCTGTCCCTCACGTAACTGCTGCAGGACTTGGGGTTCTGGAGCCCCTGCATAAATGCTGTGAGGACCGGGAAGATGGAAAAAAACCTGGTACAGCGGCAAGCTGTCATGCAACGGTTCGACTTCAAAGCCAGGGGATGCCGAATCCACGAAGTTGACACTCACATAAAAAACGCGGTGCCCTTGTTGAGCGATGGATTGCGCCAGCTGCTGGGGTCTTTGGTGACGAAAATGCCAGTCGATCACGCCAAAAAAAACATAGTCCCTTTTGCCGGCCTCGGGTGCCACGCTCCACCGTGACTGCTTTTCTTGAGAAATGGGGCTTTGCCCCTGATCGGCAGATGATTGCACAGGCAGGTGCACGACATCGTGGATCACATCGATCGCGGATCGTCTGAAAAAGCGAAGCAGCTTCTTTTTGTAAAGCCCTATGCGATACCGCATGCCTGGCGATAAAGGGAGTCTGTGATAAAGGCGTTTGATCAACAAATAGAGCATAGAGGGGGAGATGCTAAAAATCGGTTTCGCCGATCTTTGAATGCTCGAATATTGAGCCTGAAAACGTGTTAATTATAACGATCAGGATCAGAATGCCGTGTGCGCTAACACCCTCTTGCAACACGCCTAAAATCAGCACTTAGTAAGCACCACTTCTCATGAAAACAACACGAAATGTTTTAACAAGAATGACCAGGTCATAGCCAATTGACCAGTTCTTGACATACCAGGTATCCAGGTACACCCGTTTATCGTATTCAACATCACTGCGCCCGCTCACCTGCCACAAACCGGTCATGCCCGGGCGCACCATGAGGTAATAACCCGCATCCGCACCGTAACGATTCAGCTCGGATCGAACGATCGGACGAGGCCCCACCAGGCTCATGTCGCCTTTGATGACATTGATCAGTTGAGGCAATTCATCCAGGCTGGTTCGCCTGAGAAAGTCACCGATTGCGCTCAAGCGGGGGTCGTCTTTGAGTTTGCGTTGATTGCGCCACTGAGCCATCAATTCCGGACGCTCCTGAAACAACTTCTCAAGCTGTTGCTCGGCATCGACCACCATGGACCGAAACTTGTAACAGTTGAAAACCCGCCCACTTTTGCCTACGCGTGGATGAGAAAAAACGGCCGGCCCCCCATCACGTCTGATGACCCAGGCCAACAACAACAACAAGGGACTGAGCACAACCAGAAGAGCCGCTGCGACCAGGGTGTCAAAAATGCGCTTGCTCAACCGGGCCGGCCAGCGGCGCAAGTTGTTGCGCATGCGCAAGATGGCCACTTCGTGCGAAAAGAAGTGGGACATGTCAGTGCCATGCAAAGGCACCCCACGCATGGCCGGAATGACGCTGATGTCTGCAGCACCCCATTGAGCGAGCACACGCAACCAGTATTCGCGCTGCTCGGACTGTGAGTGCTCCAAAGCAATGACCCACTGAATGCCCGGCTGACTTGCGACATAAGACATTTGGGCCGGGGGCAAACGAGGCTCGGTCGCACTGACTCCTTGAGCGCCTGTGCCTCCCGCATCGACAAAACCAAAAACCTGCAAGCCCAACTCTGGCTGGCTGCGCAATGCCAACGAGGCATCCAGTGCATTGGGGCCGACGCCCACAATGATGGTGGGGCGTGTCCACAAATCAAAGGCTCGGAGAATTTTTCGGGTGATGGCCCTCATGAAAACCAGTGCGACCAAAACACCACTCCACGAGAATGCCCACCAAAGTCGCGATGCATTCCATTGATTGATCCCCACACAGGCCATGTCCAGCAACGACAGCACGCCCAACAACTTGAAGAAATCCCCCAGTTCATCCCAAAAAGAATGCCGGTCACTGTAATGCTGATAGCGTGTGAGCAACATCACAAGCCCGAGCACAGCAATCACAGCCCAAGCAATGAAACGCTGGGCATCCTGACCTTGCCTCCAAGCAGTCAAATCAAGACCACTGACCGACAAGCTGACGAGTGTGGCCATTACAAACGCAAGTGCGAAGGCCACGGAATCGCCCAACAAAAGCGCCAGCTTGGACAAGCGCACTTGCAGAAGACTCAAGTGTGAGACCTGCAAACGTTCAACGCGAGTGAGTGTTCGTTCCGAGGTATTCACGCCCAATACCCCCGCGTCATGGACATCTGCCGACAGATGGAGACAGGTAACCAAGCTTGCTTTCTGCCCAGCCGATACGCCAGAAATTTGATGAAAGTTCGAGTGAGCGCTTGCGGCAAAAGCAACGGGGCGTGTTTGCTCAGGTATTTGACTTCAGACCAGACAAATCGAAAACCTTCACGCCCCGCTTCGCCAAAGCCAGACAGCAAGTCAATTTGTTGCGCATGAAACACTCCCGTATCGAAATACCGCCGAAACTCAGCCGCGAATGAGTAATTGTGGGAGTGGTAGACCAATGCATCAGCGTGGTAACGAATCGCGTGCCCTGCCTGAATCAGTCTTGCAGCGATCTGGGTGTCTTCCCCCAGGATCAGGTCAGAGGCAAAGCCACCGACTTCTTTTAATGCACTGACCCGGTATGCGGCAAATGAATTCGATAAGAAACATGTTTTGATGCCTCTGACAGGTACATCAGAGAGTCGGCTGGTGTGGCTTTCGTCCGGATAATTGAAAAGTCGGGCATGCGCAGCCAGCGCGGTCGCATCGGAGTGGGGCAACTGCCGTCCGTAAGCAGCAGCAACAGCAGGGTCATCAAACGACCGCAGCAATTGATACAAACTTTGTGGCTCGGCCAGGATGGCGTCCTGCGTCAGGAAAATGACGAACTGAGCGTCGCAGGCGAAACGATCAATCGCCCATTGCCGGGTCTTTCCATGGTTGAAAGAGGATCTCTCAACACGCACAACGGTCAATCCCGCTGCCTGCGCCGCACGGTCACAACCATCGCTCGATTCGGAGTCGATCACGACACAGGCGTGAGGTGCTGGACGCTGCGCCAGCAAGGCCGCAAGAAATTCGGCCCATAGCGCACCCGCGTTGCAAGTTGGCACCAGAACAACCACCTTGCCTGGATATTCTGCTGAAGCAAGTGCATCGACGGGGACGTTGAATTTTTGCAAGCAGGTCACCAGCGCTGTTAAAAGAGACTGTAATTTTACGTTCTCCGCCCTTGACCGGAATGACCCCATCATTGTCACTTTTGCCAGAAATACAGGCATGCCTTTGCCATTGATCTGCTCCTTGAACTGTTTATGATGCGATCGCTTCAATGACCACCCCTGAGCGGACACACAATGACGACAAAAAATGAGCTGATCTGGGACGAAATGGGTACATCCCACAAGGCGCATTGGGTCCTGGATGGTGCCCCGCCCAAGCGCATCACACTGGCCGACGACACCCTCTCAGCCGACAGCGCCTACCGGTTGGCATGCGAAGGCACAGGCTTGCTGTGGCGTGGCGACTTCCAGAATGCCCGGCAGTTGCTGCAAGCCTTGGCGCGGCGCATTGATAAACCGTCCAAAGCAAAAACCAAGAAGTCCGGCGCCAGCGCTCCGCAGTTGCCAGGCACGGCATTTCACCTGCACCGCCAGGCACAAGCCCAACGCAGCCGGGTGCTGGGCGCCATCCTGATTGAGCTGGCCGGCGACTACAGCATGAACTTGCGCCGCGCCCCCGATGTCCGGTTGGCCTGCACGCAGGCTTTTGGCCCGGGCAATGGCCAAAATTCGATCATCTCGCTGCGCGCACTGCAAGGTGTGATTGGCGCATTTGAATGGCGCAAAAACGGGGTGGCGTTGCCTGCGCTCGGGGAGGGTTTACGCATTCATCCGCATTACGGCGTGTTTTCACCCGTGCGTGGTGAATATGTGGCGCTGGTGGCCCAAGCGCCCCTGCCTGAAGCGCTGAAAACGCACCCGGTCGCGTTTGACATCGGCGTGGGCACAGGGGTGTTGTCAGCCGTGCTGGCACGCCGGGGAGCCCGCCAAGTGGTGGCCACCGACATGGCCGAACGTGCCCTGGCCTGTGCCCGTGACAACCTGCAACGCTTGGGCTTGCAAAATCAGGTGCAATTGCTGCAGACCGACTTATTTCCCCCTGGACAAGCCGCGCTGGTGGTGTGCAATCCTCCTTGGTTACCCGCCCGGCCCACCTCGGTGCTGGAGCAAGCGGTGTATGACGAAGGCAGTCAAATGCTCAAGGGCTATCTGGCGGGATTGCGCGCGCACCTGTGTGAAGGTGGGGAAGGCTGGCTGATCTTGTCTGATCTGGCCGAGCACCTGGGCTTGCGCACCCGCAACGAGTTGATGGGCTGGATCACCGAGGCTGGGCTGACCGTGCTGGGCCGCATGGATGTGAAGCCCGACCACGGCAAAACCCGCGACGCCACCGACCCATTGCACGCGGCCCGGGCCGCTGAAGTCACATCGCTGTGGCGACTGGGGGCGCAAACAGAGGCATCACGCTGAAAGGCGCTCTCAGCCCACCCGCACGCCGCTGCTGCGGTCAAACAGGTGCGACTGATCCGCTGACCATTGCAGGTGCACCGCATCACCCACGCTGGCTTGCAACACACCGGGCACGCGGGCTGTGAGCTTGCCAGCAGGCGTGTCCACCGTGGCATAGGTTTCGGGGCCGGTGGGCTCGATCATGCTGAGTGTGCCGGGCAGGCCCTGGCTGGCAAAGCTGATGCTTTCGGGCCGCAGGCCATACACCAGCTCGGCGCTGCCGTGTGCCTGCATGGCTGTGCGCTGGGCTTCGGTGATGGCCAGCTCGACCCCGTGGGCTGTGAGCGTTTGACCCGTCCGCTGCGCATCCACCATGTTCATGGCCGGTGAACCAATGAACTCGGCCACAAACCGGTTAGCCGGGTGGTTGTAAATCTGCGCGGGCGTGCCGAACTGTTGCACCAGACCGTCTTTCATCACCGCGATGCGGTCGCCCAGGGTCATGGCTTCGACCTGGTCGTGCGTCACATACACGGTGGTGGTTTTCGTGCGTTGGTGCAGCAGCTTGATCTCGGCACGCATTTCCACGCGCAGCTTGGCGTCGAGGTTGGACAGCGGCTCGTCAAACAAAAACAGTTTCGGGTCACGCGCCAGGGCACGGCCCATGGCCACGCGCTGACGCTGGCCGCCCGACAGCTGGCCGGGCTTGCGGTCCAGCAGGTGCCCGATTTGCAGCATGGCCGACACACGGTCTACCGCCGCTTTGCGCTCGGCCTTGGGCACTTTGCGGATTTCCAGACCAAAGGCGATGTTTTGCGCCACCGTCATGTTGGGATACAGCGCATAGCTCTGAAACACCATGGCGATGTCACGGTCCTTGCTGGGCAGGTTCGTCACCTCGCGTTCACCAATGTGGATGCTGCCACTGGTGGGTTGGTCCAGGCCCGCGATCATCGACAACAGCGTCGATTTGCCACAGCCGGACGGGCCGACCAGGATCAGGAACTCACCGGCCTCGATCTCCAGATCAATGCCCTTGAGGATGTGGACCGTCTCGTTGTAGGTCTTGTGGATGTTGCGAATGGCGAGTGCGCCCATGATTTACCCTTTCACTGCGCCAGCCGTCAGGCCGCGCACAAAATATTTACCCGCCACCACGTAGACGAACAAGGTGGGCAATGCCGCGATCAGGGCAGCCGCCATGTCCACGTTGTATTCCTTGACAGCGCTCGAAGTGTTGGCCAGGTTGTTCAGGCCCACGGTGATCGGCTTGCTGTCAGCGCCCGAAAACACGACACCGTACAAGAAGTCGTTCCAGATGTTGGTGAACTGCCAGATCAGCGTGACCACCAGAATCGGCAGCGACAGCGGCAGCACGATGCGGCGGAAAATCATCCAGAAGCCCGCACCGTCAAGCTGCGCGGCCTTGATCAACTCATCGGGCAGACCGATGTAATAGTTGCGGAAAAACAGCGTGGTGGACGGGATACCCGCCACAACGTGCACCAGCATCAGGCCCCAGATGGAACTGGCCACGCCCAGCCAGCCCAGCACCTGGCTCATGGGCAGCAGCACCACCTGCATGGGCATGAACACGCCAAACAGCATGAAAGCAAACAGGGTTTCGCTGCCACGGAACTTCCACTTGCTCAAAACATAGCCGTTGAGCGAGCCGATCAGGGTGGACAGCAGCACCGCAGGCACCACCATCACGACCGAGTTCCAGAAAAACGGCTTGAGGCCTTCGCACTGAACGCCGGTGCAGGCGCTGCCCCAGGCTTTGACCCAGGCATCCAGCGAGGGCGCAGTGGGCAAGCTCAGCAAGTTGCCCGCACGCAGTTGCTCCGCGTCTTTGAGCGAGGTGGTGAGCATCACATACAGCGGCACCAGAAACCAGGCCGCAAACAAGAGCAGCATGGCCCACAGGATCAGGCGATGAAAATTCAGGCGGCTCATCGTTTGCTCCGCAATTCAGAATAAAGGTAAGGCACCAC
>JACCDQ011199649.1_pt1 | contig 18350 bp, 11 predicted proteins | sample 7446031 | NCBI WGS metagenome assembly JACCDQ01 (sample SAMN15323442, study PRJNA562643) | freshwater metagenome | isolation source: river surface water | place: USA:Blue River Watershed | collected 2017-08-17
TGCTGGCATCTGACCGCCTCAGCAATCGCACTGCAGCGAGCATTAACCTGAGCGGGGCTGCCGACGAGCCAGTGGTTGCCGGCATTTATCAACTGGACGGCATCGTGCGCCGCGCGCCTGCGCTGCAACTGACGGCAGATGCCCGAGCCGCTGAGCTGGAGGTGGCAGCATGAGCGACTTCGTATTCTCCTTTGGCCAGGGCTTGATGACGGAATACTGGTGGACCGGCATGGTCTGGCCCGTCATCTGGTCCCTGCTCAAGGTGCTTGTGGTCTTGATGATTGTGATGGGTGCGGTGACTTATGCGACGCTCTGGGAGCGCAAGTTGCTCGGTTGGGTTCAGATCCGTCTGGGGCCAAATCGTGTCGGACCCTGGGGTCTGTTGCAGCCAATCGCTGACGCGTTGAAGCTGATGACCAAGGAGGTCGTGCGTCCCGCCAATTCCGACAAGTTCCTGTTTTACCTCGGGCCAGTCATGACAGTTGCGCCCGCGCTGGCAGCTTGGGCGGTCATCCCGTTCGGACCTGAAATCGCCGTGGCCAATGTGAATGCCGGTTTGTTGCTGCTGATGGCAATTTCTTCGATGGAGGTGTACGGCGTGATTGTCGCGGGCTGGGCCTCCAACTCCAAGTATGCCTTCCTGGGTGCCTTGCGTGCTTCGGCGCAAATGGTGAGTTACGAAATTGCCATGGGCTTCTGCTTTCTGATTGTGCTCATGGTGTCGTCAAGCCTCAATATGTCAGACATTGTGGCAGGGCAGGGCAAGGGCTACTTCGCGCAGTTGGGCCTGAATTTCCTGTCCTGGAACTGGTTGCCGCTGTTGCCAATCGTGGTGGTTTATTTTGTTTCCGGTCTGGCCGAAACCAATCGCACGCCGTTTGACGTCATCGAGGGTGAGTCGGAAATAGTGGCAGGCCATATGGTTGAGTATTCGGGCATGTCCTGGGCCATGTTCCAGATGGCCGAATACGCCAGTATCTGGTTGATATCGATCCTTTCGGTCACGATGTTCTTCGGTGGCTGGATGTCGCCTATCGATAACGCCTTCTTCAACATGATTCCAGGGTGGATCTGGCTTGGGCTCAAGACCTTCTTCGTGATGACGGTCTTCATTTGGGTGCGCGTGACCTTTCCCCGGTTCCGTTATGACCAGATCATGCGCCTGGGTTGGAAGATCTTCATTCCAGTGACCTTGGTGTGGCTGGTGGTGGTTGGGGTGTGGATGCAAACCCCCTGGAACATTTGGAAGTAATTCGAGCTGTTTATGACTACCCCAACTTTAAATACTGTTACTAGCCCAGCTGGACAGGCGTTCTCCCTGAAGGATTTTCTGTCGAGTTTCATGCTGGTGGAACTGCTTAAAGGCATGACGCTCACGGGCAAGTATGCGTTTAGAAGCAAGATCACACTCGAATATCCCGAGGAGAAAACACCGCTGTCGCCGCGTTTCCGGGGGTTGCACGCCTTGCGCCGTTATGAAAATGGCGAGGAGCGCTGCATTGCCTGCAAATTATGCGAGGCGGTTTGTCCCGCAATGGCGATCACCATCGAGTCCGAGGTCCGTGACGACGGCTCACGCCGTACCAGCCGTTATGACATCGACCTGACCAAATGCATTTTCTGCGGCTTCTGCGAAGAAAGCTGCCCGGTGGATTCGATCGTCGAGACACACATTCTGGAATACCACGGTGAAAAACGAGGCGACCTGTACTTCACCAAGGAAATGTTGCTGGCCGTGGGTGATCGTTATGAGTCTCAAATCGCTGCCAACAAGGCCGCAGACGCCAAGTACCGCTGACCATACAGAAAGATAAGTTAAACATGGATGTCAAGACGGGTTTGTTCTACATATTTGCGACCATATTGTTGCTGGCTGCGTTTCGTGTCATCACGGCCCGTAATCCGGTGCATGCGGTGCTTTTTCTGGTGCTGTCATTTTTTCAGGCGTCCATGATCTGGATGCTGCTCAAGGCCGAGTTTCTGGCGATTACGCTGGTGCTGGTGTATGTGGGTGCCGTGATGGTGCTGTTCTTGTTTGTGGTGATGATGCTCGACGTCAACATGGACAGCATTCGCAAGGGTTTCTGGCGGCATTTCCCGATGGCTGCCCTCGTGGGTGTGCTCATCATTGTTGAAATGTCTGCTGTCTTGATGTCGGGGTTTACTGCCACCTCGGCACCCGCAACCGTTGCTGGCACGGGCCAGGCCGCGGAGGCCGTGTCCAACTCCAAGTCACTCGGTGTATTGCTCTACACCAAATACCTTTATCCACTTGAAATTGCCACTGCCATCCTGTTGGTAGGCATGATCGCGGCGATTGCATTGACCCTGCGCCAACGCAAGGACGTCAAGGCTACCCGGCCAGAGGATCAGGTTCGCGTGAAATGGGCGGACCGACTGGTGGTTCTCAAAATGGATGCCACCCAAACTGCGGCATCGGCGCCTGCCGCTGAGACCGCTATCGTGGAGAACAAAGCATGACGCTTACCCTGGGTCACTACCTTTCGTTGGGAGCCATCCTGTTTGCGCTCTCCGTGATCGGCATTTTTCTCAACCGGAAAAACCTGATCGTGTTGTTGATGGCCATCGAACTCATGTTGCTGGCTGTCAACACCAACTTCATTGCGTTCTCGCATTATTTGGGTGATCTGAACGGACAGATCTTTGTCTTCTTCATCCTGACGGTTGCGGCGGCCGAGACCGCTATCGGTCTTGCCATTCTGGTTGTCTTGTTTCGTCTCAAATCGAATATCAATGTGGACGAACTCGATTCGCTGAAGGGTTAACAAAATGAGTCAAACCCTTTCTTCTTCAACCCTGTTGGGCGTTGCCCTGGCGCCTTTGGTGGGTGCCATTGCAGCTGGCATGCTGGGCACCAAATTTGGCGGTAACGTCATCGGTCGACGCATGTCGCACTCGCTGACCATTTTGGGTGTCCTGGTGTCTTTTGTCCTCTCGGCCATGACGCTGCAAAGCGTGGTGGTGGATGGTGCGCGTTTCAACGAGACCATTTACACATGGATGGTGGTCGGCGGCCTCAAGATGGAGGTTGGCTTCCTCGTGGATGGCCTGACTGCCATGATGATGTGTGTGGTGACATTCGTGTCCTTGATGGTGCACCTCTACACCGTTGGGTACATGGAAGAAGACGAAGGTTACAACCGCTTTTTTGCCTACATTTCCCTGTTCACTTTCTCGATGTTGATGCTCGTCATGAGCAACAACATGCTGCAGCTGTTCTTCGGTTGGGAGGCTGTTGGCCTGGTGTCTTATCTGCTGATCGGTTTCTGGTTCAACAAGCCCAGCGCCATTTTTGCAAACATGAAAGCATTCCTGGTGAACCGGGTGGGTGACTTCGGATTCATTCTCGGGATTGGTTTGCTGGCGGCTCACACCGGCACACTCAACTACAGCGAAACATTTGCGCAGTCGGCCGCATTGGCCAAACTGAATTTGCCGGGTACCGACTGGATGCTGGTCACTGTCATCTGCATCTGCCTGTTCATTGGAGCCATGGGCAAATCGGCGCAATTCCCGCTGCACGTCTGGTTGCCTGATTCGATGGAAGGCCCAACGCCGATTTCGGCCCTGATCCACGCTGCGACCATGGTGACCGCCGGTATTTTCATGGTGGCTCGCATGTCACCGCTCTTTGAACTCAGCGACGCGGCACTTAATTTCGTGCTGATCATTGGCGGCATCACCGCACTTTTCATGGGATTCCTGGGCATCATCCAGAACGATATCAAGCGCATCGTGGCCTATTCCACTTTGTCGCAACTTGGCTACATGACCGTCGCATTGGGGGCTTCGGCTTATTCGGTGGCGGTGTTCCACTTGATGACACACGCCTTCTTCAAGGCCTTGTTGTTCCTTGCTGCAGGTTCGGTCATCATGGGGGTGCACCACAACCAGGACATTCGCTGGATGGGTGGCTTGCGCAAGTACATGCCGATCACCTGGCTGACCAGTTTGCTCGGTTCGCTGGCCCTGATTGGTACACCGCTGTTTTCGGGTTTTTACTCGAAAGATGAAATCATCATGGCCGTGCATGCCAGCCAGCTGCCGGCTGCCGGTTTTGCCTACTTCGCGGTGCTGGCCGGTGTCTTTATCACCGCTTTCTATTCGTTCCGGCTCTATTTCCTGGTGTTCCATGGCAAGGAACGTTTTGACCAGAATCCTGACTTGCATCACGGGCATGACGACCACGGCCACCATGGCCATGACGACAAGCCGCATGAATCGCCCTGGGTGGTTACTGTGCCTTTGGTGCTGCTGGCCATTCCCTCGGTGTTGATCGGTTATTACACCATCGACCTGATGCTGTTCGGTGACTTCTTCAAGGGCGCCATTTTTGTGAACCCAGAGATTCACAAAACGATGGAAGTACTGCGCGAGGAATTCCATGGTCCGCTCCAACTCGCCCTGCATGGTTTGAGTGCGGCACCTTTCTGGCTCGCTTTGGCGGGTGTCGTGAGCGCCTATTACATGTACATGATCAACCCGGCCTTGCCTGCGGCCATCAAGCGTCGTGTCATGCCGATTTACACGTTGCTCGAAAACAAGTATTACATGGATTGGTTCAATGAAAACGTGTTGGCGCCTGCCGCTCGCGGTTTGGGTGTGGCGCTCTGGAAGGGTGGTGACCAGGCGGTGATCGACGGTGCTGTCGTGAATGGTTCCTGGCGCGTCGTGGGCTGGGTCTCGGGCGTGGTACGAAAAGTCCAGACCGGTTACCTGTACGACTATGCGCTAACCATGGTACTGGGTATCTTTATTCTGATGACGTACTTCGTCTGGCTCAAATAGGAGAAATATAAAAATGGGTTTGCTGAGCCTGGCTATTTGGACACCGATTGCTTTTGGTGTGGTGTTGCTGGCACTTGGTCGCGATGACCAGGCGCAAGCTGTTCGAAGGATCGCGCTGTTGGGGGCGGTAGTCAGTCTTCTGGTGACGCTGCCACTTTATACCGAGTTTGACAATACCACGGCCGCCATGCAGTTCGTGGAGAAGGCGCCCTGGATCGGAACTTTCAACGTTAACTACCACCTCGGCATTGATGGTATTTCGATGTGGTTCATCTTGCTGACTGCATTCATCAACGTGATTGTGGTGATCGCTGGCTGGGAGGTCATTACCAGCCGTGTTAACCAGTACATGGGCGCCTTCCTGATTTTGGGTGGTCTCATGATCGGTGTTTTTTGTGCACTTGATGGCATGTTGTTTTACGTTTTCTTTGAAGCCACCCTGATCCCGATGTACCTCATCATTGGTATTTGGGGTGGTCCCAACAAGATTTACGCAGCTTTCAAGTTTTTCCTGTACACCCTGCTTGGCTCCTTGTTGATGCTGATCGCCTTGATCTACCTTTACAACAAGTCAGGCGGAAGTTTTGATTTGCTCACATGGCACAAGCTGCCTTTGGGTCAAACCGTGCAGACGCTGCTGTTCTTTGCTTTTCTTTCAGCCTTTGCGGTCAAGGTGCCGATGTGGCCGGTGCATACCTGGTTGCCCGATGTGCACGTGGAAGCACCCACCGGGGGTTCTGCCGTGCTGGCCGCCATCATGCTGAAGCTCGGTGCTTACGGTTTCCTGCGCTTTTCGATGCCCATTGCCCCCGATGCCGCACATGAATGGGCGGGACTGATGATCGGCCTGTCGCTGGCTGCGGTCATTTATGTCGGTTTCGTGACCATGGTGCAAAAGGACATGAAGAAGCTGGTGGCCTATTCCTCAGTTGCACACATGGGTTTTGTCACGCTCGGTTTCTTTATCTTCAACAGCCTGGGTGTGTCCGGCGGCATCGTGCAAATGATTTCCCACGGCTTTGTGTCGGCTGCCATGTTCCTGGGCATTGGCGTGTTGTATGACCGTGTGCACTCGCGTGAGATTGCCGCCTACGGTGGTGTCATCAACACCATGCCCAAGTTCACTGCATTTGCCTTGCTGTTTGTCATGGCCAATTGCGGCTTGCCGGGAACAGCAGGTTTTGTCGGTGAGTGGATGGTGATTCTGGGTGCGGTCAAGATGAACTTCTGGATCGGCATGGCCGCTGCCAGCGCGCTGATTTTTGGTGCCGCTTATTCGCTCTGGATGTTCAAACGTGTTTATCTGGGGCCGGTCGCCAACGACCACGTCAAGCATCTGAAGGATATCAACGGCCGGGAGTTTTTCTTCCTCTCATTGCTGGCGATTGCGATCCTCTACATGGGTTTGTATCCCAAGCCGTTTACCGATGTGATGGATGTGTCAGTGGCCGAGCTACTGAAACATGTGGCCGTGTCAAAACTGAAATGATCAGTCTGAACTGACAACTTTGAGATAAGAGATTCCTATGATTGACAAACTCAGTGTGATCGCGGTGTTTCCAGAAATCATCCTGCTGTTCATGGCTTGTGTGATTTTGTTGTTTGACTTGAGCGTGAAAACCCGGACCCGCACAGCGACCTATTTCGTGACCATGCTCACGCTGGCCGTTGTTGCGGCTGTGCAGGCTAATTACGCGTCCACCGGACAGACCATGTATGCGTTTGGCAACATGGTCGTCAGTGACGCCATGGGTAACTGGCTCAAGTGTTTTGCCACACTGGCGGTCATGGTGACACTGGTGTACGGACGACACTACGCAGCCGAGCGCGACATGTTGCGTGGCGGTGAATTATTCGTGTTGAGTCTGTTTTCCCTGCTTGGCATGTTTGTCATGATCTCGGGCAACAACTTTCTGGTGATCTACATGGGCGTTGAATTACTGACGCTGTCGAGTTATGCGCTGGTGTCTTTGCGCCGCGATCACACCGTGTCGATCGAGGCCGGTATGAAATATTTTGTGTTGGGTGCGCTCGCTTCCGGGTTCCTGCTGTATGGCATGTCGATGCTTTATGGCGCCACCGGAACACTCAATTTGCAGGAGGCGTTCAAAGTCATCAACGCGGGTCAGGTCAAGCACCAGGTGCTGGTTTTTGGTCTCGTATTCATTGTTGCCGGCCTGGCCTTCAAGCTCGGTGTGGTGCCCTTCCATATGTGGATTCCGGACGTCTACCAGGGTGCACCCACGGCTGTCACGCTCATGATCGGCGGTGCCCCCAAGCTGGCAGCTTTTGCCGTGTTGATTCGATTGTTGGTGGAGGGCTTGATGCCCTTGTCGATGGATTGGCAACCGATGCTGATGTTATTGGCGATCGGTTCGCTGGCAATCGGTAATCTGGCCGCCATCGCGCAAACCAACATCAAGCGTATGCTGGCTTTTTCGACTATTTCGCACATGGGTTTTGTGCTGATCGGCATGATGTCTGGATCTGTAAGCGGCCATCCTGAAGCCGCTGCCAATGCATATGGATCTTCCATGTTTTACGTGGTGTCCTACGTGTTGACCACGCTGGCCAGCTTCGGTGTGATCCTCTTGTTGTCACGTAGCGGCTTCGAGAGCGAAGAAATTTCTGACTTTGCCGGGTTGAACCAGCGCAGTCCTTTCTACGCAGGCATCCTGGCTGTTTGCCTGTTTTCATTGGCCGGCATTCCACCGATGATCGGTTTCTATGCCAAACTGGCGGTGCTGCAGGCTTTGGTGGCATCAGGGGGCACATTTCAACTCGGTCTCGCCGTATTTGCCGTCATCATGTCGCTTATCGGTGCCTTCTACTATTTGCGTGTGGTCAAGGTCATCTATTTCGATGCGCCGGTCGGATCTTCCGAGGTCACGGCACCGTTTGAAGTGCGAGCCGTGTTATCAGTCAATGGTGCCTTGCTGCTGGCACTGGGTCTGGTCCCGGGTGGTTTGATGGTTTTGTGCGCCGATGCCGTCAAGCAGATGCTGACCACCTGAGTCACCATCTTCAGCTGTCGAGCAGGTAGTCCATGGATGAACTCGCGTTTGACCATCTGATAGAAAAAAAGCTGAACAGCACTGAACTTTTCAAGGGGCGGCTCCTTCACGCCTTTCGCGATGACGTCAGTCTTCCCAATGGTGGTCTGGCCACCCGTGAATACGTGCTCCATCCTGGCGCGGTCATGGTGGTTCCGCTGATCGAAGATTCGGCCGGTCATTTGCAGGTCGTGCTTGAACGCCAATTCCGTTACCCCCTTGGTCGAGTCATGATCGAGTTCCCTGCGGGCAAGCTCGACGTCGGCGAGGACTGCTTTCAATGTGCTCAGCGTGAACTGCGTGAAGAAACCGGTTACAGCGCCAGTCAATGGGCGCACGCGGGTGTGCTTCATCCGGTCATCGCCTACTCGACTGAATTCATCGACATCTGGTTTGCGCGCGGCCTGAGTCTGGGGCAACGCCATCTTGACGAGGGTGAATTCCTGGATGTGTTCACTGCAACGCCGGCCCAATTGCTCGACTGGTGCCGACAGGGGCTGGTCACCGACGCTAAAACGCTCACAGCGGCACTCTGGCTGCAAAACGTGATCTCGGGTGCCTGGTCGCTCGAATGGAAAAGCATGGCCTGACCAGCTTATGTGAGTTTTGCATATGTAGATGAATCGGGTTCCGCTTTGCTGTACCTGGCTTCAGGTGCTTCCTAAAATCATCGGTGTCCAAAAGCATTCACCGGAGACCTGCATGACCCATGCTGTACTTGCTGACCTGCGTACCTACACCCTGGAAAACGCGGGCCCGGCCTCCCAACTGCTGGCCGACCTGGTGTCGGCGTATTTTGACAATACTGACCCTGATGAATTGCAGCAACGCGGCTCTGCCACCCTGCTGGCGTTGGCCAGCGCGCACTGGCGTTTGCTGGGCGCCGAGCCGAATGTGCAGGGTGAGCGCATCCGTGTCTACAACCCGACACTTGCCGAAGACGGGTTTGACAGCGAGCACACGGTTGTCCAGATCGTCCACGATGACATGCCCTTCCTGGTCGACTCGGTCACCATGGCTGTCAACCGAAGTGGCCGCATGCTGCACTGGATTGTTCATCCGCTGCTGGCAATCGGGCGTGATGCCCAGGGCAAGCCAGCAAAGGTCATGCTGGCCCGGCAGGACACAGACCATACGCATCAGGTTTCTTCACTGATCCTGGTGGAGTGCGACCGCATTTTGCTGGCTGGCGACCGCGAGCAGCTCGCGGCCGAACTGGCGCGGGTGCTGCGTGATGTCCGCGCCGCGGTGAATGACTGGGCTCCCATGCTCAAACATCTTGAGGAGGTGCGCGAGGCGTCTTCGCGTTCGTCTTTGAGTGCCACGGGGCAGAGCGAAGGTGTGGCATTCCTGCATTGGCTTGAGGCGCAACATTTCACTTTTCTGGGCGCGCGCGACTACCAGTTGCTGCGTGACGATGAAGGCATCAAGCTGATGGCCGTGCCTGAGTCGGGTCTCGGCATCCTGAGTGGTGAACCCAGAACCCCGGTGCGCCGTTTGCCAGTGGACGCCATCGAGTTTCTGGACTCGGACCAGCTGGTGCTGGTGACCAAAACCATGACACGGTCCACGGTCCATCGCCCCTCATGGCTGGACTGCCTGACCGTCAAGCGTTATGACGATGCCGGCAAGGTCATTGGCGAGGCACGTTTTCTGGGGCTTTACACCTCGAAAGCCTACGCCGCTCCAGTAGCCGGGATTCCACAAATTCGGCGCCGCGTGGCGGACGTGACGGCAGCGGTGGGTGTGTTGCCCGAGAGCCATGCCGCCAAGTCGCTGCAGACGATCCTGGAGGCTTATCCACGCGACGAACTGTTCCAGGTCGACACAGCCACGCTGACCGAGCACGCCATTGGCATGCTGCGACTGCAGGAGCGTCAGCGGGTACGCGTTTTCCTGCGCCGGGATCCTTTTGGCCGCTTCACCTCGGCCCAGGTGTTTGTTCCGCGTGACCGTTACAACACCGAGCTGCGTTCCAGCATTGGAGATCAACTCACGCTGGCGCTGGATGGGCAATCGATCGAGTTCACGCCGACGCTCACGGACAGTCCGCTGGCCCGCATACATTACCTGGTTCGGGCCCGCCAGCAGGCCCCCAGCAAGGTCGATGTGCCGGCGCTTGAGCTTCGCATCACGCAGCTCTGCCAGCGCTGGGAAGATGATTGCAAGGAGGCCTTGCTGCACATTCACGGCGAAAGCCGGGGTCTGGCGCTGGCCACCCGATTTGCCGACGTATTCCCGGCCGCTTACCAGCAGGAATTCTCCGCTCGCATGGCCGCTGACGATGTTCAGGTGCTCGCCAATCTGTCGGCTGAACTGCCCATGGCGGTACGCCTGTACCGGCCGCTGGACAGTGCCCCTGGACTGGTGTGTTTCAAGATTTTCAGCCTGGCCAAGGTCGCATTGTCGGATTCGTTGCCGGTGCTTGAGTGCATGGGCGCACGCGTGCTCGATGAGCACCCCTATCGTTTGGAGGCGGCTCTGCCATGCACCGGGCCAGCCGAATACTGGATTCATGATCTCGGCCTGCAACTGCCGCCAGAGTCCGGGTTTGCCGCGATACGCGAGCGTTTCGAGACCCTGTTTGTGCAGGTCTGGAACAAGACCATGGACAGCGATGATCTCAACAAGCTGGTCTTGGTCACCACGCTCGACGCCCGTGCCATTGCCGTGTTGCGGGCCTACACACGTTATTTCAAGCAGCTCGATTTTCCTTACAGCCAACACTATCTGGAAGCCACCCTGTACAGGAACGCCAACTCGGCGCAAGCCCTGTATCAGCTTTTCGAGGCCCGCCTCGATCCCTCCCAAGCGCCGGACCGGGCCATTCTGGAATCCCGCGTGAACGCAACGCTGGATGCCCAATTAGGCGCGGTGGCCAGCCTCGATGAAGACCGCATCCTGCGCCAGTACCACCGCACCATCCTGGCCACCTTGCGCACCAATGTCTGGCAGACGGCGGCAGCGGGCGGGCACAAGCCCTGCATGAGCTTCAAGTTCAACTCGCATGACGTCCCCGGCATGCCCGAGCCCAAGCCGCTGTATGAAGTCTGGGTCTATTCGCCGCGTGTCGAAGCCATCCACCTGCGCATGAACAAGGTGGCGCGTGGTGGCATTCGCTGGTCGGACCGGCGCGAAGACTTCCGCACCGAAATTCTGGGTCTGGTCAAAGCCCAGCAGGTCAAGAACACGGTGATAGTTCCGGTCGGCTCCAAGGGTGGTTTTGTCTTGAAAAATCCGCCGCCTGCCAGTGAGCGCGAGGCCTTCATGGCCGAGGGCATTGCCTGCTACAAGCTGCTGCTGTCGGGCATGCTGGATCTCACCGACAACCTGGTCAAGGGTCAGGTGGTGGCGCCTGCCAACGTGGTGCGCCACGATGGGGATGATCCCTACCTGGTGGTGGCGGCAGACAAGGGCACGGCCAGTTTTTCCGATATTGCCAACGGCGTGTCTGCCGACTATGGATTCTGGCTCGGCGACGCGTTTGCCTCCGGTGGCTCGGTGGGTTATGACCACAAGAAGATGGGCATCACTGCACGCGGTGCCTGGGAGTCGGCCAAGCGCCATTTCAGAGCGCTGTCGCACGACATCCAGACCACACCTTTTACGGTGGTGGGTATTGGCGACATGTCCGGCGACGTGTTTGGCAACGGCATGCTGCTGTCAAGGCAAATCAAATTGGTGGCTGCCTTTGACCATCGCCACATCTTCATCGACCCTGCACCGGATGTGGCACGAACATTTGCCGAGCGCACGCGCCTGTTTCATTTGCCGCGCTCCAGTTGGGACGACTTTGACCGCGGTGTGCTGTCCGAAGGCGGTGGCATCTACCCGCGCTCCGCCAAGTCGATCCACGTCCCGGAGGCCGCGCGTGCGGTGCTGGGCATCGAGGCGCACGAGCTCTCGCCCAGCGACCTGATCCATGCGCTGTTGCAAGCGCCGGTCGACATGATTTACAACGGCGGCATCGGTACTTATGTCAAGTCATCACACGAGAGCCACAGCCAGGTGGGCGACAAGGCCGGTGACGCGTTCCGGGTCAACGGTCTGCAATTGCGCTGCAAGGTGCTGGTGGAGGGGGGCAACCTCGGCTGCACCCAGCTCGGGCGTATCGAGTTTGCCCAGGCCGGTGGCCTGATCTACACCGATGCCATCGACAACTCGGCGGGTGTCGACTGCTCCGACCATGAGGTCAACATCAAGATTTTGCTGGACCGGGTGGTGGAGGCCGGTGACCTGACGCTCAAACAGCGCAATGACTTGCTGGCCTCGATGACCGAGGAGGTCGGGCATCTGGTGCTGGCCGACAACTATTACCAGACCCAGGCGCTCGACGTGGCCTGCCTCCGTCCCCTGTACGTGCTGGCTGGTCAGCAGCGCTTGATCCAGTGGCTGGAGGGGGCAGGGCGCCTGAACCGGGCCATCGAGTTTTTACCCACCGACGACGAATTCGTGCGCCGGCGCTCGCTCAAGCAGGGCTTGACCGCCCCCGAAGGCGCGGTGGTGCTGGCTTATGCCAAGATGTCGGTGTTTGATGACCTGCTGGTGAGCAACCTGCCGGATGATCCTTATTTCAGTCGCGTTCTGAAGGCTTATTTTCCCAAGGTGCTGAGTGAAAAATTTGCGGATGCGATTGACTGCCATCCACTCAAGCGCGAAATCATCGCCACCTATGTGGCCAACACCGTGGTCAACCGCAGCGGTGCCACCTTTGTGAACTTCCTGGCAGCTGAAGCCGTGGCCAGCACCGCGGATGTGGTGCGCGCCTACACGCTGGCGCGCGAGATCTTTGACCTGGAACCCCTGTGGGACCAGATTGATGGGCTGGACGGCGTGGTGGCCAGCAGCCTGCAGCTTGACCTGTTGAGCAAACTCATCGCCATCACCCAACGCGCCTCGCGCTGGATGCTGCGCGCGCGCGCCAAAGCCGCTGACCTGCCCACGTTGATCGCGCGTTACCAGCCAGGCGCTCGCGTGTTGCACGCCCATCTTGAAGACTGGTTGCCTGGCAGCGCGTTGGCCAGTTGGGAGGATGCCACGCAAAAACTGGTGCAGGCTGGGGTGGCTCCCGAGTTGGCACGCAAGCTGAGCGCGCTGGAGTTCATTTTCCCGGCGCTCGACCTGGTTGACCTGACCGAGCAGGGCCAGACCACGCTGGCGCAGGCAGCGCAAACCTATTTTGGTGTCGACAGTGTGCTGGCCTTGAGTGCCTGGCGTGCCCAGATCAACCGCCTGCCCACCGACAGCCTGTGGCAAACCCAGGCCCGCGGCAGCGCGCGCGAAGACGTGTACGCCATTGCCGCCCAGATTTGCCTGAGCGTATTGCAGCGTTTTGACGGCGTTGATGCCTGGTCAGAACACCATGTTGCCAGCATCGAGCGCCTGGGCAAATTGCTGCAAACCATCAGCACCCAGGCGCCTGACCTGGCACCGGTGTCGGTGGTCTTGCGCGAGTTGCTCCACCTGGCTTGATGTCTCGCATGGATTGCCGCGTCGCGACGTTCCTCGCAATAACGGTTTGATTTTCGTCATCGCGAGCGTAGCGTGGCGATCCATACAGGCAGAAGTCATGGATTGCTTCACTGCGTTCGCAATGACGCGTGTCAGTCGCTATTGAACTGCAGCGCCGCCAACCCGGCGTAGAGGCCACCCGCGGCCAGCAGTTCGGCATGGGTGCCCTGTTCCACCACCCGGCCCTGGTCCAGCACCACAATGCGGTCGGCCTTGATCACGGTGGCCAGGCGGTGTGCAATCACCAGCGTGGTGCGCCCGCGCATGGCAGACTCCAACGCCGCCTGCACCATGCGTTCGCTTTCGGCGTCCAACGCACTGGTGGCCTCATCGAGGAGCAACAACGGCGGGTTTTTCAGCATGGCGCGTGCAATCGCAATGCGCTGGCGCTGGCCGCCGCTCAGGCGCACGCCGCGCTCGCCCAAAAAGGTGTCGTAACCCTGGGGCAGGGCGCGGATGAACTCGTCGGCAAACGCCGCTTGTGCCGCCGCCCTGACTTCGGCATCGCTGGCGCCAGGCCTGCCGTAGCGAATGTTTTCCAGCGCGCTGCTGGAAAAAATAACCGCCTCCTGCGGCACGATGCCAATGCCCTGGCGCAGGTCGCTCAGGGACAGGTCTCGCGTTGGCACACCGTCCTTGAGCACACGGCCGGTGGCCGGATCGTAAAAGCGCAACAGCAGTTGGAACACCGTGCTTTTCCCGGCACCGCTGGGCCCCACCAAGGCCACGGTCTGACCGGGGGCGATGGACAATGAAAAATCAGACAGCGCCGCCTGGCCGGGTCGCGACGGATAGTGAAACGTGATGTGCTCAAACGTCACTTGGCTGCCCGCCAAAGGCACCGGCGCCGCCACCGGACGGGCCGGTGAAACAATTGGTGACTGGCTGGCCAGCAACTCCATCAGGCGTTCGGTCGCGCCGGCGGCACGCAACAAGTCGCCGTACACCTCGCCCAGAATGGCAAAGGCGCTCGCCAGGATGATCACATAGACCACGGTCTGACCCAGATGCCCGGCGCTGATGCGCCCGGCCATCACCGCTTGTGTGCCCTGATACAAACCCCACAGCAGGGCAGCCGATGTGGCAATGATGACAAAGGCGACCAGCACCGCCCGCGCGCGTGAACGGCGCACCGCGACTTCAAAGGCGGTGTGTGTGGCCGCGTTGAAGCGAGCCGCTTCACGCGTTTCAGCGGTGTAACTTTGCACGACCGGGATGGCGTTGAGCACCTCGGCGGCAATGGCGCTCGAATCAGCTGCGCGGTCCTGACTGGCGCGTGACAACTTGCGCACCCGGCGCCCAAACCAGGCCGCCGGCAGCACAATCAGCACCAGCACACCAAGCACCTGCACCATCACCATCGGGTTGGTCCAGATCAGCACAACCAGGGCGCCGACACCCATCACCAGATTGCGCAGTCCCATGCTAAGTGACGAGCCCACGACGGTCTGCACCAGCGTGGTGTCGGCTGACAACCTGGAGAGCACCTCGCCGGTCTGTGTGGTCTCGAAAAACGACGGGCTCTGCTGCAGCACATGGCCATAAACCGCATTGCGCACGTCGGCGGTGATGCGCTCACCGAGCCAGCTCACCATGTAAAAACGCGCTGCAGAAAACAGCCCGAGCGCCACCGCCACGCCGAACAGCGCCACAAAATGCTCACGCAAGGCCAGCACTTGCGCGCCCTTGTCCGTCTGCACGAGGCCCCCGTCAATGAGGCTGCGCAAGGCGATTGGAAAAGCCAGTGTGGCCAGGGCTGCCAGCACCAAAAACATGAGCGCGAGGCCAATGTGGCCGCGGTAGGGTTTCAGGAAGGGCAGCAGGCCGGAAAGTGATTTGGGGTTGCCGGGTCGGGGGGAGGGTGTGGTCATGAATCAGAATTTGTTATGCAACTTGACAGGCTTCGTTTGATTATGCTGCCCATGTCGGCTGGGCGGGGCTTGCACCTCATAATGTCACCGTATCAAAACGGGAGATACCATGGACCGCACAGAACGGTTTTACAAAATCAGGCAATTGCTGCGAGCAACAAAGGTGGTCAGTTTTGCCACTCTGCTGGGCAAGCTGGAAGTGTCACGCTCAACGCTCAGGCGCGACCTCAACTACCTCAGCACCCGGTTCAACAACCCTATCGTCTATTGCCGTGAGCTCGGCGGTTATCGTCTTGAGGCTGCCGATGCACCGGGCCAGCAAGCTCATGAATTGCCCGGCTTATGGTTTTCTCCCACTGAAATCCACGCCCTGCTGACGATGCAGCAACTGGTTGCCTGGTTGGACGGAGGGGGCCTGCTCACTACCCACATCGCCCCACTCATGGAACGTCTGAACGCCCTGTTGGGGTCAGAATGTAACGCTGACGCCGCCCAACTGCGCCAGCGGGTGCGCATCATCAGCCTGGCCCAGCGCAGCGTGCGCCCGCGCCACTTTGAGCAAGTGGCCACTGCCTTGGCACAGCGCAAGCGGCTGCACATTGCTTACACCGCGCGCGGCAATGGCCATGCAACCGAGCGCGAAGTTTCGCCCCTGCGCCTGGTGCACTACCGTGACAACTGGTATCTGGATGCCTGGTGCCACTTCCGCAAAAGCCTGCGCAACTTTGCCTTGGATGCCATCACCCAGGTCGTTCCGCTGGAACAAGCGGCGCGGGAAGTCAGCGACGCCAAACTGACTGCCAACTTTGGCGCCGGTTACGGCATATTTTCAGGCGGCGTGGTGCGATGGGCGCGCCTGCGCTTCACCCCCGAGCGCGCCCGTTGGGTCGCGCAAGAACAATGGCACCCCGAGCAAACCGGCAAACATGAACCCGACGGCAGCTACCTGCTGCGCCTGCCCTATACCGACCACCGTGAACTGATCATGGACATCCTGAAACACGGCGCCCACTGCGAGGTGCTGGGGCCTGCAACGCTGCGCCGGGTGGTAGGGGATGAGGTTGCAGAGATAGCTGAAAAATATTTTTCAGGGGGTGGGTGAGAGGTTCACGTGGTGAGCCTGTGACAGGGGTAAGCTATAAACAAATCAAAAAATTCAAGGGAGGGAGTCCATCGTGTCAGATGCATTGAACCATTCGGGTGGGCAGGTATTGGCGGAGCATCAACAATTCTCCGCATGGGGCAAGCTCACGCGTGGGCCAACCGGGCAGTTATCCGGTGAGCATCCGTTGCTGGATCACATGATCGACGTGGCTGCATGTTTTCTGGCACTGGCTGAATGCACCGCCATTCGGCGATCTCTGGAAAAGACGGCGGGACGCTCCCTTGATGCAGCGGATTTACAGCGGCTGGCGGTGCTGGTTTTTTTGCATGATGTGGGTAAAGCCAATGCCGGGTTTCAGTCACAGCGTTGGCGGTCGCCAGAAAGACCACCGGGGAACTGGCCCACCACACCCTTTGGCCATGGCCCCGAAGGCTGGGAACTGATTTCGGGGCGTGTGCCGAATGCCGAGCACTATGCAGCCGACTTGCCCATTGCGGAAATCGTGGTTTGGGGTGAAACCGCCGTTAGCGAGTTGCTTCAGGCCAGCATCAGCCATCACGGGCGGCCACTTGGTGAAAGTCCTGACAAGCAAACAGAAATCATCTGGAAGTCCATAGTGGATAAAACTGGAACGGTGCTGTATGACCCCACCACGACACTTGCAAGCATGGGCGAACGGGTGAAACAAAGTTATCTGCTGGCCTTCGCCGAGTGCGACCAACCGTTGCCGGATGCGCCCGCCTTTGTGCATTTGTTCGCAGGACTGGTTCAGCTGGCCGACTGGCTGGGCTCAGACACCCGTAAAGGCTTCTTCCCCTACACCGCCCCCGGCGAAGATCGAACTCAGACTGCTGCGGTGAGTGCGAAGTACGCGGTGCATGCCATTGGCCTGGACGTGAATAATTGGCGTGCTGAACTGAATTGTGAGCTGCCAACTTTCAGTAAGGCGTTTGACGTGCTGGAAGCACGCCCCATGCAATTGGCTGCCGCTGATTTGTCCTTGGGCAACATCGTAGTGCTGGAGGCCGAAACCGGCAGTGGCAAGACCGAAGCCGCGCTGTGGCGCTTTGAGCAATTGTTTGAAGCGGGCCAGGTCGACAGCCTGTACTTTGCGTTGCCCACCCGTGTTGCGGCAACGCAGCTCTACCAGCGCGTGCGGGCGTTGGTGCAACGCTTATGGCCAACGGATGCGCCCGTGGTGGTTCGCGCCTTACCGGGTTACGAAGCGGCAGACGATCAGGAAAAAATCAGCTTGCCGGATTTCAAAGTTCAGTGGCCCGATCATCCCGCTGACGAGAAAGCCCACCAGCGCTGGGTGGCCGAGTCACCCAAGCGTTTTTTGGCAGCCACCATTGCTGTGGGAACGATAGACCAGGCCTTGCTTGGGGCGCTCAAAGTGCGACATGCCCACATGCGCCACGCTTTGCTGGCCCGCAGTCTGGTGGTGGTGGACGAGGTACATGCGTCTGATGCCTATATGACCGTTCTGCTGGAGAAGTTACTTCAGGCACATCTCAAAACGGGAGGCCAAGCCATGCTGCTGTCTGCCACATTGGGTTCATTCGCACGCACACGCTATCTCAGTATTGGGCAATCAAAAAAGCAGGCACCACCTTCGCTGGCCGATGCCTGCGCGGCTCCTTACCCGGCGGTCAGTTTTCGCGATGCATACGGTAGCCACTTGCAGGAAGTGGCGGGCAACCCGCAACAAAAAACCGTGCGCTGGGAAACGTTGGATGCCATGGACGACCCCATGCGTATTGCCACGCTCGCAGCGCAGGCTGCGGCACAAGGTGCACGTGTGCTGGTGGTACGCAATACCGTTCCTGCTGCTGTCGCCACATTGAATGCGTTGGAACAACTGACCGCATCAGAAGGTGGGGATTGGTTATTCAAGGTGAACGGCGTCAGCACAGTGCACCACAGCCGCTACAGCCGCCAAGACCGTCCTATGCTTGATCAAGCCGTCGAAGAGCAACTGGGCAAAACGCGGAAAGACAA
>JACCDQ010841046.1_pt1 | contig 18345 bp, 19 predicted proteins | sample 7446031 | NCBI WGS metagenome assembly JACCDQ01 (sample SAMN15323442, study PRJNA562643) | freshwater metagenome | isolation source: river surface water | place: USA:Blue River Watershed | collected 2017-08-17
AAGAAATTAGACTGATGCCTACAAGCAACGGCACCATCCAAAATAAACGCTTAAGTAAATAGCTCAGCATATTAATTAGCACTCATTTCATTACGTCTGTAAGGTTTTGGTATGTACCACTCATATGAGTTGTGGCCGATACCTGCTGGAGGTGCTGGACTGTCGATGCCTTTAATTCTTTTATGCATTGTTGGTAAACCATATCCCGCGTACAGGTAAACAACTGGACTGTCTTCAAGCAATATTTCTGCAAAATCATGATAAATATTCATGCGCTTGTCAGGGTTAAGTTCTAGCCGTCCTTTTTCTAAGAGCTTATCTACTTTTTTGTTTTGATATCCAATAAAGTTAAATTGTCCTGGTGCTTGTTGAGAGGAGTGCCAAATGTTGTATTGGTCAGGTTCAACACCTAGGCCCCATCCTAAAAGTACGACATTGAAATCGCCGGTTTTAATGAATCGACTAATGAAGGTTGCCCATTCAACAACACGAATCTTAACGTCGATTCCAATTTCTTTTAGGCGGCGTTGAATAAGTACAGCGCTCATTTCACGTTCTTTGTTTTGATTTGTCAAAATTTCAAATGCCAAAGGTTTACCATCTTTATCTAGAATTCCATCGCCGTCATGGTCTTCGAAGCCCGCCGCTTTGAGTAATTCAATCGCCTTTTGAGGATTGTATTCATAGGGTTTCAATTTTGGATTGCTCCATCGTGTACCAGGCTTGTAGGGCGATGCGACAGGTAGTCCTAGACCTAGCAATACACCATCAATAATTTCTTGTTTATCGATTGCATAGTTAATGGCTTGCCTTACACGAACATCGTCAAAAGGCTTATGCTTTAAATTAAATCCTAGGTAGGTGTAGCTATTTCCTAGCTCTTTATACAAAGAGAATTTTTCATTCAAATCTGGTCTTGCAGGGAAAATACGAGCGTATTGAATTGCATTTAAGCTCATAGAGTCGATATTGTCAGCCATGAGCTCTAAAAACTGAGCAGCACGATCTGGAATGATTCTAGATACTAATCGATCAATGTTGGCCTGACCTTGCGTAGCATTTTGATTGCGACTTAAAGAAATGCTCTCACCACTCTTCCATTGATCGAGTTTGTAGTAATGACTGCCTACTGGATTACGTGCAAAGGATGTTGTGTTGATATCTTGATTTTGTAATAAATGTTTTGGAAGGATGTGTAAGCCTGACCATGAATCTAGTGCAGGTGCGTAGGGTTGTTTGTAGGTAACACGAAAAGTATTTTCGTCTGGTGTTTCAGCCTTTATGACCAGTTTGTAGTCGGCACCGTAAGGTGTACGGGTATTATCATTGGTAACCGTTTGCCAGGTAAAAATCACATCATCACTTGTCAGTGGCTCACCATCTGCCCATTTAAGATTAGGTTTTAAGTGAAAAGTGATTGTTCTCTGATCGGAGGAAATATCCCAGCTTTGAGCGAGTTCGCCAGTGAGCTCTAGATTTTTATCGTACTTAAGTAAGCTATTGAAAATATTCGACGCAATCGCTGACGCTGAAGATTCGCCCGCAATCATTGCAATTAAGCCGCTGGGTTCGCCTGATAAAGCATCAATCATAGTGCCACCTTTTTCAATAGGTGCTGTTGGACTGTAATCCACATGATCAGAAGTTGGCTTTTGATGGCACGCGGCTAAAGCCATGAGGATGAGAAGGCTAGCTAAGCTTGAATAAGTATTGTTTTTAAAACTTATTGAGCTGTATTGCTTGAAATTAAACAAAATTAGGCCTTTATTTTCAACTAACGTTTCTTACTCTTTTTATTTGAAGTCATTTTTACAGAAGATTTATTCTGTACGCTTTTTTCGACCACGTTTTTATGATTTTGTTTACCTGATGTCTGATTTTTTTTCTTGGATTTTTGAGATTCTGGTGCAGGGACTTTTAGTGTTTGCCCAATTTGGATTTCACCGTTGTCTAATTGATTTAATTGCATCAAGGTATTAATGTCCGTTTTATATAAACGACCTAGTGAAGCTAATGTGTCTTTTGGTTTGACGATATGATCTTTTGTGTTGTCAATCATCGTCTTATTAGATGATGATGCGAAGTCGGTGCTGTCGCTGATTGTATTGTCACCGTTGCTTGGAACTAAAATAGGCTGAGAACCACTGGACTTCCCTTTGGGCTGTAGCCCATTCACTTCCCTTAGTTGGTTAACGTCAATACCAAATTTCTTTGCAATCTTATCCATCCGTTCACCGTTTTTCATATGATAAGTTTGCCAGCTAACAAGTGGTTTGTTGTAGCTTGCTAAATTTGCTTTGAATGTATTTGCAGCAGACACTGGAAGAAGGATTTCATGTGCGTTGCCATTCTCTGTGATCACTGGCCTGTTATATTCTGGGTTTAAAGATGAAAATTCTTCAAATGAAATTTCAGCTAATGATGCAGCAAGTTTCGCATCAATTTGCTCGGGTGCAATGACTTTCGTGAAATAAGGACGGTTGGGAATATTTTCAATATTCAGTCCAAATTGCTCAGGTCGAGTCATGATATTTTTGATTGCTTGTAATTTAGGAACGTAATTTTTGGTTTCTGCAGGTAAAGGAAGGTTTGCGTAGTCTGTAGGTAAGCCTTTTTTACGATTTTTATCAATTGCACGTTGAACAGTACCTTCGCCCGCATTGTAGGCTGCAAGTGCTAAGTCCCATGTCCCAAACATGACATGTAGTTTTTGTAAGTAAGTGAGCGCGGCATTCGTTGCAGCAGTTACGTTGCGTCTATTGTCTACCCACCAGTCTTGTTTTAAACCAAAATTCTTACCCGTTGCTGGCATGAATTGCCAAATGCCTGAAGCCTTAGAAACCGAATTGGCTTGAGGATTAAAAGCACTTTCAACCATTGGTAGAAGTGCGATTTCACTAGGCATCCCGCGTTTTTCAACTTCAACTACGATATGGTAAAGATAACGTTGGCTACGACCTATCATGCGTTTGACGTAGTCTGGACGGGCTGCGTACCAAGCCTCATGATTTTTGGTAAAGTCTGAATCAACTTGCGGCATGTTATACCCGCTGATGATCCGTTGCCTTAGGTCTGGTGTTGAATTGTCTGCTTGCTCGTTATTCTCGAGATCTGGCAAATAACTATGTGCTGGATCTGTTTTTAAAGTGGGACTAATGTTAAACGTTGGATCGATTAGATCTTTATTGATGCTGTTTGGGTTGTCTAGAATGACGATATAATCGCCTTCCAGATTGGTTTCAGCGCACACATTGATAGCAATGAATGTGTGCGAGAAAAGTAACATGAGTAGTGCTGACTTTAGGGTCATGCAGGACTTTCTTTTTTGATGCGGTAAACCCATCAATCTTAGCTAAGTTTGACAGCCCCAGTCAAGCAAGAATCCATTTAAAAATATTGATTTATCTTTATGATTTTAATTGATTTTTTTAGAAATTATTTCTCATGTTTCTGAGTGTTTTAAAAACTGTAATTGTATCAGGTGCTTGGAGCTCTAAAGTTGATGCAATCATTTGATTGTCGCACCTTAAAAAAGGGTTGGTATTTTTCTCTAGTCCAATTGAGCTTGGTAGCGATGGTGTGTTAGAGGCTCTAATTTTTTTAGTGGAGGCGATGCGATCTATCAAAGCTGGATTTTCTGAGTCAACTTGAATAGCGAATCTAAGGTTCTGTTCTGTATATTCATGAGCGCAATAAACGAGAGTTTCCTCTGGCAACGCTGCAAGTTTTTGTAATGAGTTGAATAATTGTTCGTGCGTGCCTTCAAATAATCTTCCACAGCCTCCGCCAAATAAAGTGTCGCCACAAAATAAGTGATTTAAGCCATAATAAGCGACGTGTCCAATGGTGTGTCCTGGTATGTCAAGAACTGATAGATTGAGTCTTAAATTTGGTAATTGAATCAAGTCGTTCTCATGAACGGGTTGGTGTGGAAAGTCAAAAGATTCATTTGCTGGCGCGAAAATCTTAGTTGGATATGCTTTTAATAGACTTTGAACTCCACCGATGTGATCGTTATGGTGATGAGTAATTAAAATGGCATCTAAAGTAAGATTTTCTTTTTGAAGTACTGATACGACTGGCGCTGCATCACCTGGATCAACAATTGCAACATGGTTGCCATTTTGAATCATCCAAATGTAGTTATCTTGGAATGCTGGAATGGGTGTAATTTTGAGCATGCGTTAGCGTAACATTTTATTGAGTTTTTTTATATTCGTGGGTTACTCATGACAGAAAATCAAAGGTATTGGTTAAATGGGGCACTTGGTGAATATCTGAAGTCAGAAGAGCAGGCATTATATGATGCAGCTGTTGTTGACTTGTTTGGTTTTAATGCCTTGCAATACGGTATGTTGGAGTTAGATTTATTACGCGAATCGCGTATTCCGTATCGTTTGAAGGCGGATGTGAATTCTGGAAATTTCCAGGCTGAAAGTCCTTTTTTACCACTTCCTGCTAACAGTTTAGATTTGCTGCTTTTGCCGCATACTTTAGATTTTAGTGAGTTTCCTCAGCAAACCTTGAGGGAGGCTGAACGCGTTTTGGTTCCAGAGGGGCACATTGTACTCACGGGCTTAAATCCAATTAGTCTATGGGGGTTCCGGCGTTCTTTACAAAGAAAATCCACTTGTCCTATTCAGCAACATCTATGGGCAGGACACTCATTTAGTCTATTGCGTATTAAAGATTGGTTAAGTTTGTTGGGTTTTGAAATAGTCAGCATCAGTTTTTCTTGTTATCGCATTCCTATGCAAAATCAAATATGGTCTAAACGCTTTGCTTTAGATGTGTTGGGCAAGAAGTGGTGGTCGCATTTTGGTGGCGTGTATTGTATTGTTGCAAAAAAACGTGTTCTCGGTATGCGTGTCATCAAGCCAAATTGGAATAAAGTTAAATTGAACTCAAAATTAATAACAACGACATCTAAAAAAGATGAGTTGCCGAAATAAAATACAATCTGTGTGCTTCATAATAAGAAAATAATTAAAAGACTGATGAATAAAGATCAAGAAGTAGTCGTTATTTATGCCGATGGTGCGTGTAAAGGGAATCCAGGTCCTGGTGGTTGGGGTGCTTGGATTAGCATGGGTGAGCACTCTAAAGAGTTATGTGGGGGAGAACCTATTACCACAAATAACCGTATGGAGTTAACGGCAGTTATTAAAGCATTAGAAGCACTTAAACGTAGTTGCCCGGTGAAAATATATACAGATTCTGTTTATGTTCAAAAAGGAATGAGCGAGTGGCTTGCGAGCTGGAAAGCCAGAGGTTGGAAAACTGCCGATAAAAAGCCTGTTAAGAATGATGACCTATGGCGACAATTAGATACACTAGCACAGCAGCATCAAATTGAATGGTTGTGGGTTAAAGGGCACGCGGGTGATTTAGGAAATGAACGCGCTGATGAACTCGCCAATCGAGGCGTAGCCCAAATGATGCAAGGTTAATAGATTATTAATTGAGATAAAGATAATGAGACAAGTTTTTTTAGATACAGAGACAACCGGCCTTTATCCAGCGCAAGGTCACCGCATTATTGAAATTGCAGCGGTGGAAGCGATTAATCGACGTGTGACAAACAATCATTTCCATGTTTACTTGAACCCTGATCGTGAAATTGATGCTGCTGCACAAGAGGTGCATGGAATTACATTGGAGTTTTTGCAAGATAAGCCACGTTTTAAAGATGTGGTGGATGAATTCTTAGATTTTGTAGCTGATGCTGAATTGGTCATTCATAACGCACCTTTTGATGTGGGTTTTCTGAATTCGGAGCTAGGTAAGATTGATAGGCAAAATCTGGAGAAAACTTCAGGAAATATTATCGATACCCTTAAGATGGCAAAAGAAATGCGGCCAGGGCAACGTAACAATCTAGATGCCCTCTGTCGACATTTTGGGATTGATAATTCTAAACGAACCCTACACGGCGCTTTATTAGATGCTGAGTTACTCGCTGATGTTTATATGGCGATGACTCGGGGGCAAGAGAGTTTAATGATGGACTTGGCTCAAGAGTCTATTGTGGAGCAAGACTTAAGCGTAGATGTTGGGGCTCGATCTATGAAAGTGTTGGTTGCCTCTTCTGATGAGTTAAATGCACATCAGGATTATATTCAGGGCTTAAACAAAAATGGTGATTGTGTTTGGCAATCCTTAGAGGGTATAACTCAAGAAGGTGAGTTAGGCTAAGGCATCAGCCCAGCTATTAGGTGTTTCATATAATCGCACCCGCTCAAGCCTTAGATGGTTTCCATAAACATCTTGATATTGCATATTCAAAATACGGAAAGCTTCTGCAGCCATATTTTCAGCAGTAGGTACGCTACTCATAATCACAGTTTTGTGATTGGGTAGTGAGTTTAAGAAATTAAGTATTTCTGAATCGCCTTTGTAAACTAAGAAGGCATGATCCCAAATGTCGACAATTGCTTTCTTTGCAATGGCTTTAACATCTGAGAAATCCATCACCATTCCATCGTCTGAAGAGTTTTCTTGTTGAATGATATCTCCAGACAAGGTGATTTCCATCGCATAGCGATGGCCGTGTAGGTTGCGGCACTGGCTTTTATGGCAGGGAATACGATGGCCAGAGTCGAATTCTAATCGGGTGGTAATTTGCATAGGGCGAAATTATAGCACTTTAAAGAACAAGCCAAACATTAGCTTTATTGGCCAATTTCTTGCGTCATTGCCTGATAAAACGCTAGTCTTACAGGTGATATTTTTTCACTTTCAACAGCACTGATCACTGCGCAATCAGGTTCGTGTATGTGTTTGCAGTTGTTGAAGCGGCATTTCCCTAAGAAAGGGCGGAATTCAATAAACGCATGTTCTAATTCTTCTATATTGAGGTGATTAAGCCCAAATTCCTGTAAGCCAGGTGAATCAATTAAATCGCTATTCGAATCCAAATGATATAGATGTGCTGCTGTCGTGGTGTGTTTTCCGCTGTCTAAAACCGCAGAGACTTCCTGAGTACGAACAGCTGAGTCAGGAAGGAGGGCGTTTACGATGGTTGACTTACCCATGCCAGATTGTCCAACTAAAACACTAGTTTGATTTTTTAGCCATTGCTTCAATGGTGCAATATCGTTTTTGGCAGATAGAGGCTGAACTTGATAGCCTAGGTTTTGATAAACAGAGAGAAGCTTCATTGCTTCTGTGTTGTCAGCTAGATCACATTTGTTTAGAACAATGAGTGCTTTGATATGCGCAGCCTCAGCAGCAATTAAGCATCTATTTAAGAGCGCTTCATAAAAGCTTGGTGTTGTTGCTAATACAATAATGACCTGAGTGACATTCGATGCGAGTGTTTTGGTCTTGTAAGCATTGCTACGAAACAGAAGACTGCTGCGCGCATGTAGTTTTTCGACAACGCCTTCGTGCGTGTCCGTCATCTTGACTTCAACGCGGTCGCCGCAGGCTAAATCATTCTTTTTCCCACGAGTCACGCAGCTTATTTGTAATCCATCTGCAAGCTCAACGCCATAACGTTTACCATATGCAGCGACGACTAATCCTTGTTGTAAAGCTTCCTTCTTAATTTGATTCAAACGTTTACTTTTCGAAATGGTAATAAGTTTTATTAAGATAACTGGCGACGTTTAGTTCTTCGTCTTCAAATAATTTTAGTCCCAGCATCGTATTGCAATTGCGAATCTGAGCAAGTAATCCGCGTGATGTTTTTACCAAACGGTTCTCACGAGTGTAAATGGCTGAGCCATCACCACCAAATCTGTCTGCATGACATTGAATACAGTTTTTATCGACTAAGGCTTTGCCAGCATCAGAGTCGCCACCAGCGTATAGTTGAGCGTTTGCGTTACCCTCAATCAATATTGTGAGTAACGTGCTCAATATAAAAAAATATGCTTTTTGCATGTAAATTGAGTTTAGCTTTTAAATTTTGCCAACTTAGTGATTCTAATACTTGCTGGTGGGTGTGAGTCATAAAACGCTGAGTGTAGCGGATCCGGCGTTAAGGTTGAAGCATTATCACGATATAGTTTAACTAACGCCTCAATCAAGTGTTTGGCGCTGGCGTGTGTTGCGGCATATGCATCTGCTTCAAATTCATTCTTACGTGAGTAATTTGCCATAATGGGACGCAACACAAATAAAAATACTGGGCTGACTAACAAAAATAGAATTAATGCCATATAACTACTGATCTCAGATACTCCCAAGCCGTTATAAAACCAAGTTTGTTCTGATATCCAACCAAGTAGAGCTAATCCGAGGAAACTGACAGCAAACAACATCGCAATTCTTTTAATCACATGATGATGTTTAAAGTGTCCGAGTTCATGAGCGAGTACGGATTCAATTTCATCTTCATTTAAGCGTTCGAGTAAAGTGTCAAAGAATACGACGCGCTTACTTGAGCCAAAACCTGTGAAGTAAGCATTACCATGGCTGCTTCGAGCGGAGCCATCCATAACAAATAGGCCTTGTGATTTAAAACCGCATTTGGTGAGTAATGCTTCAATTTTTGTTTTGAGGCTGCCATCTTCAAGCGGTGTAAATTTGTTAAAGATAGGTGCAATAAATGTCGGGTAAATTGCAAGCATAAGTAGGTTAAATATGCTCCAAACTGTCCAAAGATATAACCACCATAAATCACCAGCACCTGCCATTAGCCAAAGTGCAGCAAATAAAATGGGCGCGCCTAGAACTGTACCAACCAAACTCTGTTTTAACATGTCACTAAAGAACATTTGTCGTGTCATTTTATTAAAACCAAAATGTTGGTCTATAACAAACGTTTTGTAGTAATCAAAAGGTAAGTCAACAATACTGCTAATGATTAATGCAGTTGCAATGACGGATGCACCTCTAAGCATTTCTTGTGAGGATAAAAGGTTGCGCCAAATTTCATCGATAGCTTGGAGGCCGCCACCAATCGTTAGCATTAACAGTAATAATGCCTGAACTGTACTCTCCGCAATCATGAGTTTTGTTTTAGCTGAAGAGTAGTCAGCTGCCTTTTGATGAGCTTCTAGGCTGATATCTTTAATAAAGGCTTTAGGCACTTCATGTCGATGAGCTTGCATAAAGCCGACATGACGTCTACCGAGCCAAATGCGCGTGAGCGTAGTTAAAATTAGTAAACTAATAAATAAAGTGCTGAGTGTCGTTGCCATGGTTGATCAATTTTTCAGTTAAACTGTACACATTATAGAAGCATAGCTTGGTAGAAGGTTCACCAATCTCAGTTTATTACTCAAATTTAATGGAAATCATGATGGCAAATCCCAATGACAATTTAATCTGGCTAGATATGGAAATGAGTGGCTTGTTGCCAGATACTGATCGCATTTTGGAATTAGCCGTTGTCGTTACAGATGCAGACTTAAATGTTATTGCAGAGTCTCCGGTCTTGGTGATTCATCAATCTGATGCTGTTCTTGATGGCATGGATGCATGGAATAAAGGAACGCATGGGCGTTCAGGCTTGATTGAGAAGGTGAAAGCTTCAAGTATGGATGAGGCGGCAGCAACAGAAGCAATGTTGACTTTCTTGAAGCAGCATGTGCCTGCTGGCAAGTCACCAATGTGTGGTAATTCTATTTGTCAGGATCGTCGTTTTATGGCGAGGTATATGCCTGAATTAGAAAAATACTTTCATTACAGAAATCTTGATGTCAGTACTTTTAAAGAGCTGGCTCGTCGGTGGAAGCCTGTTGTTTACTCAGGATTCAAAAAAGCGAGCCGCCATGAAGCGTTGGCAGATATTTATGAATCGATTGATGAACTGAAATACTATCGCGAGCATTTTATTAAGCTGGATTAAGCGAGTTTATAAGTTTAGGGTAAAAAAATGGGTGCAACTGGTGCACCCTAAAGGAGGAGAAAAGCAGCTTAGGAGTAAGCTCGCTTTTATATAAGCATTTAGCGTGCCAAATTCTTTGGAGCGCTAAGTGAAATTTAAAAATGATGTAATTTAAATAGTTAACTTATTAATTAATCATGCTTTTAATGCCTCTTTAAAATAAAGAAAAGAGAATTTTCATGGGATGGATGGCTTTTTTTTCTGTGGGATTTGGTGCCGCAATTGGTGCATGGCTCAGATGGCTGCTCAGTTTAGGGCTGAATGCTATATTTCCATTGTTACCACTTGGGACCTTAATAGCTAATATGATAGGTGGCTATTTAATGGGTTTGGTCATGGGGGTAATTGCTTTGGGTGGTATGGTAAGCCCGGAGTTACGTTTGCTAGTCATTACTGGATTTCTTGGCGGCTTAACCACTTTTTCAACGTTCTCGGCAGAGTCAGTTAATTTATTTTCAAGAGGTGAGTATGGCTGGGCTTCTATGCATTTATTGAGTCATTTATTAGGATCTCTTCTGATGACAGTTTTTGGTTTGCTTACCGTACAGCTTCTAAAGTCATGAAAATGAGCCTTAGATTAAGATTAAATTTACTGATTACAGCACTCTCTCTTGCCTTTATGTTGGCGTCGGGGGTAGTGATTGTCAACGATGCCCGCACTTCTATTAAAGAACGTGTTGAAGCTGCTTCACGTGTTACCGTTCAATTGTTGGATACTGTTATTGTAAGTTCAGCCCTTAATCCCAGTTTAGGTAACACAACCGATGTACTTAATAGTTTTTTAAGATCATTGGGGTATGTGCGAAGTAGTGAGATTATCTTGTACGATATTCGAGGTAATGTTTTATACGAGTCTCCGCCATCTCGCTATCGAAGTGAAATACATCCACCAGTATGGTTTGTTAAATTGGTAGATCCCAAGCCTGAAGTTGTGCAAAGACAAGTTCGTTATGGACTGTTAATTGTTAAATCGAACGCTGCTGGTTCTATACGGGAGGCTTGGCGGGGCGTTAGTCAGTTGATGTGGATAGGCTTTGGATTTTTTATTGTTTTAAATATCATGGTTTATTGGTTATTAAGTCATTCATTGAAACCTGTAAATGATATTTTGGCTGCTATTAACAGGATGGAGCAAGGTGACTTAAAGGTACGATTGCAACCTATTCAATTACCCGAATTTGATCGTATTGGGCATAGCTTAAATCGAATGGCTGAATCCTTAGAGGCTGAGCGTCAGCTAGAAGAAAATAGGCAGTTAACACAATTAATTCAGACGCATATTGAGGACGAACGACGTAGTCTGGCTCGTGAGTTGCATGATGAGTTGGGTCAGTACGTCACTGCAATTAAAACTTTTGCTGTAGGTATTGTGAATAAAACTGAAAGTAAAATGCCTGATGTAGCATCTAATGCCCAGACAATTGTGGCTGCAGCCAATCATATTTATGATGGAATGCATAATATTATTCGACACCTTAGACCTGGATCTCTTGATAATTTAGGGCTGTCAGAGACCTTGCGAGATGCTGTTAATCAATGGCAAACGACAAACCCAGATGTCACTTTTAATCTGAACTTATCTGGTGGTTTAGATGCCCTAGGTGAATCTCTTAATATTAATTTTTATCGGATTATTCAAGAATCTGTGACGAACGCACTGCGACATGCTAAAGCGACTCGTCTCGATATTAATTTAATACAAGCCGAGAATGGAGATTTAGTGTTAAGTATTAAAGATAACGGTGTGGGAATGGCGACATTGAATGTTGATCAAACCCAACATTTTGGTTTATTGGGAATGCGTGAGCGCACCCAGGCATTACATGGCAAATTCAACGTAGACTCTGCTCTTGGCAAAGGCACGTCCATTACAGTAAGTATACCAAGGGAAAATATTGCATGAGCACACCGATTAAAGTTCTATTAGTTGACGACCATGCTGTTGTGCGTATGGGATTTAAAATGCTACTAGAGTCAGCAGATGATATTAAAGTGGTTGCAGAGGCTGAAAGTGGCGAGCAAGGGATTAAATTCTATGTGGAGCATCAACCTGATGTTGTGGTGATGGATATTACGATGCCTGGCATTGGTGGACTTGAGGCAATTGATAGAATTATGGCTAAAGATAATTCAGCCAAAATTTTAGTATTGTCCGCCCACGAGGATTCAGTTCATCCGAAGCGTGTATTAAATGCGGGTGCAATGGGTTATCTCACTAAAAGAAGTGCGGCGGAAGAGCTGATTAAGGCTATACGTATGGTCGCTGCCCGAAAAATGTATTTGGAAGCTAATATTGCGCAACAAATGGCGATTCAACAACTTAATGGTGAAAAAAATCCAGTGGATGTGTTGTCTGACCGTGAGTTTGAAGTGTTTATGTCGCTTGCGAAGGGGCAAACGACTAATGAAATTGCTGATATTTTAAGTTTGTCGCCACGTACCGTTGGGACTCATTTGTATAATATTAAGCAGAAGCTAAATGCAAATAATTCGGCTGAGATTGCTTTGATTGCAATGCGTTCAGGCTTAATAGATCCTTGATTAACTTTTATTCCTAGCGTTAGCAATGACGCTCATTACGCCACTGCTAACAATTACTATAATCGCTAGCCAGCGATCAGCTGATAGCAGCTCATTCCAAATTAATATCCCAAATATACTCGCTAAAACTACGGTGCTATAAGCTAGGCTGCCTACAACAAGTGGGTTTCCTGTTCGATATGCTCGGGTCATTGCAAGTTGCGCGATGGTGGCACATAGGCCTAGGCCTATTAGTATAGGTGCTTCTTGCCATGTAATAGGATTGAAGTGGTGAATTAGCATCCATGCGCCGCCCCCTATTGTGCAAACAAGTGAGAAGTAAAAAACTGTTCGCCAATCAGGTTCTCCAGCCCGGCCAAGTTGAGTAACGTGAACATAGACTAACCCAGCTAATAAACCAGAAAGCAGTCCTAATCCACCCGCTAATAATTCGCCTTGGTGAATGCTGGGTTTCAGCAGTAGCGTAACTCCAAGAAATCCCGTCATTAGGGCAATGATTAGAATTTTCTGTGGTTTTTCTTTGAGAGCAAAAGTTAAGATTGCCGCCATAGCAAGTGGTGATGTGTAGTTTAGGGTGATTGATGTTGCAAGCGGCAATTGGCCAATCGCATAAAAAAACATGACCATCGAAATAAATCCAATAATGGATCTAGACATTTGTTTGCCGAGGTAGGGTGTTTTTAACGAAAGTCTTTTTATTTTTACGTAAGAAAAAATAAAAACCAAGCCGAATAATGAGCGGTAAAAGACAAGTTCAGCGCTTGAGAATTTGATGGAGGCAATCTTAACTAAGACGCCCATAATTGCAAAAAAGAATGCTGCAACCAGCATCCATAGACTACCGAATTTAAATTGGTTCACAGGTACGGTTCTAGTTGCTTACGCAGCCATAAGTGGAAGTGTTCTAAGCCTGTTTCCATTGGGTGTTGATAAGGGCCGCGTTCATCAAGGTTGTTGGCGAAAAGTGCTTTCCGGCCATCATGCATGCGCTGGCAAATTTCCTTGTCTTCGATGGCGGTTTCTTCATAAGCAGCTTGTTGTGCAGCAATATATTCACGTTCAAATAATGCGATGTCTTCAGGGTAGTAGAATTCAACGACATTACTACATGCATCAACACCTCTAGGGATAATATGCGATACAACGAGCACGTTGGGATACCATTCAATCATTAGGAATGGATAGTACACCATCCAAATAGCGCCTGCTTTAGGGAATTGATGGCCTTGGTATTGTTTGACTTGGTTCTGCCAAGATTGGTAAATAGCAGAACCAGTTTTATTGTTAGGTGGTTTGTAGCCAACTGTCTGAACGCTATACTCATCTCCAAATTCCCACTTAAGCGCATCGCAGTCAACAAATTGGTTAAGTCCAGGGTGGAAGGGGCCTACATGGTAGTCTTCCAAATAAACTTCAATAAATGTTTTCCAATTGAAGTTGTATTCTTCAATCGTCACACGATCAAGCATGTAATTCGTGAAGTCAAAGTCTTGTTTGCAACCTAGGTTTGCCATGTCTTCTGCAATATGACGTTTACCTTCAAATAGTAAGCCATTCCAGCTTGCCAGTTTGTTTGAGTCTAAGTGCAGGCAGGGATTTTCATTGAAATGAGGTGCGCCTAGTAATTCGCCTTCCAAATTGTAAGTCCAGCGATGAAGTGGACAAACGATATGTTGCGTATGTCCTTTGCCTTGAAGCATCAGTGCTTGTCTATGGCGGCAGATATTACTGGTGAGTTTGATGCCTTGCTGTGTATGAACTAGTGCTTTTGCATCTTGCATCCAGCCTAAGGTGTAAAAATCACCTTGATTAGGCGTCATTAATTCATGACCGACATATTTGGGAGCATTGGCAAATAGCGTTCTCTGTTCCAGCGCATAAATCGCTGGGTCTGTATACCAAGCTACCGGCAATTGTGGCGCGGCTTGTTGATTAATGGATGTATTAGTGACAGATAACATCATGCTAATAATTAAACTGAATCTCTATTTGCTTTTTAAAATTAATGGGTTGTGTTGAGTAGCTAAAAAGCTATTCTGTGCTAATTTCTGGCAGGGTGTGAATTTTGCCCGAACCTTAATTTTTTTCAAGTGAATTTTCTATTAAAACAACTTATTTGTTGCTTGATTTCCAATGGGATTTTCCTGGGTGAGAGATCCTTAAATCTTGCTTAAAATGGCATTTTGAGATAATCTCGAGGCTAATAAGTATAGATTTATTATTTGGCGGCTAACCCGCCTTTTCTTTTTTAAGAACGCCAAAAGCGTTTCAATGAGTTTAAGTAGAATCTACATGTCACATTTGATGAATACCTACGCTAGACAACCTGTGAGCTTTGTAAAAGGCGAGGGTGTTTGGTTATATGATGCTGAAGGCAATCGTTATTTGGATGCTTTAGCTGGCGTTGCGGTCAATGGTTTAGGTCACGCACATCCCAAATTGGTTAAGGCCATTAGCGAGCAAGCTGCCAAATTAATTCATGTATCGAATGTTTATCATATTAATGAGCAAGAACAGCTTGCTGATAAGTTATGTGAAATTTCTGGCATGGATAAAGTGTTTTTCTGTAATTCTGGTTGTGAGGCAAATGAGGCTTCAATTAAATTAGCGCGTTTGTATGGACACAATAAAGGCATTAAAAATCCTGAAATAATTGTGATGGAAAAAGCGTTCCATGGCCGGACACTAGCCACTTTGTCCGCGACTGGAAATCGTAAAACTCAGGCTGGCTTTGAGCCATTGGTAAGTGGGTTTGTTCGTGTGCCATATGATGATGTCGAGGCCGTAAAGCAGGTTGCAGTGAACAACCCTAATGTGGTTGCCATTCTAGTGGAGCCTGTGCAAGGTGAAGGCGGTATTAATATTCCGCATGATGCGAAAGGCTATTTAGAGCAATTGCGAGCGATCTGTGATGCCAATGGCTGGTTATTAATGGTAGATGAAGTACAAACAGGCATCGGCAGAACGGGGACTTGGTTTGCGTTTCAGCATACCAATATCTTGCCAGACGTGATGTCATTAGCAAAGGGGTTGGGTTCCGGTGTGCCGATTGGTGCTTGTGTTGCAAGAGGCGTTGCCGCTGAAACTTTTACCTATGGCAAACATGGCTCAACCTTTGGTGGAAATCCGCTAGCAACAGCTGCTGGCATTGCAACATTGAGCATCATTGAAGAAGATGATTTACGCGCGCATGCTAAAGCAATGGGCGATGTCATCTGTAATGGATTTAGAGCTGCCCTTGTCAATGAGACGGGAGTTGTGGCAGTGCGTAACGCAGGTTTGATGATCGGTGTTGAGCTTGACCGCCCATGCGGTGATTTGGTGAAACGTGCTTTGGCAGAAAAAGTATTAATTAACGTGACTGCTGACAAGGTGATACGTTTGTTGCCTCCCCTTGTGATTAACCAAGCGGAAGCAGAGCAGTTGGTGGCCATTTTAGCGAAAATTATCAAACAATTTTTAAGTGAGTAAGCAATTTAGTGAACAACTAAATTTTGGTAAACAACATGTCTATAAAACACTTTTTACAATTTAACGATTTAACCCGTGATGAGCTCAATTATATTTTTGAGCGTGCGTTGTGGATTAAAGCGCAATTTAAAGCCTATCAACAATATTGGCCTTTATCTGATCGTACTTTAGTGATGATTTTTGAAAAAGCGAGCACGCGAACGCGCTTATCATTTGAGGCAGGCATGCAGCAGTTAGGTGGTTCAGCGATTTATCTGAATACGCGCGATTCACAATTAGGACGTGGTGAGCCAGTTGAAGATGCGGCACAAGTCATTTCTCGCATGAGTGACATCGTGATGATTCGTACGTTTGAACAAGAAATTATTGAACGTTTTGCAGCGAACTCACGTGTGCCAGTCATCAATGGTTTAACCAATGAGTATCATCCTTGCCAAATTCTTGCGGATATATTGACCTTTATTGAGCATCGCGGTCCGATCCAAGGGAAAACTGTGGCCTGGATTGGTGATTCAAACAATGTATGTAATACATGGTTACAAGCAGCAGAAGTTTTGGATTTTAATGTTCATGTTTCTACACCGCCAGGGTATGAAGTTGAGCCAGAGCGTGCAAATCTATACGGGGATAGTCATTACGAAGAGTTTGCTGATCCGATGGAAGCTGCGCGTGATGCAGACTTGGTGACTACTGATGTTTGGACATCTATGGGCTTTGAAGCTGAAAACGAAGAGCGTATGCGTGACTTTGCTGATTGGCAGGTGGATGCTGACATGATGCGTGTTGCGAAGAGTGATGCACTCTTTATGCATTGCCTTCCAGCACACAGAGGCGAAGAAGTTTCTGCGGATGTGATTGATGGTAAACACTCAGTTGTTTGGGATGAGGCTGAAAATAGATTGCATGTGCAAAAGGCACTCATGGAGTACCTTTTGTTAGGGCGGATTAAATAGCTTAAGCTATTTCGGCGTAGGCTAAGCTTTAGGTTAAGCGAGAGCGGCCGGAGCCAGAATCGCCCAATGTGCAAAAGGCACTCATGGAGTATCTGTTGCTTGGACGTGTTAAGTAATTATACAAATAAAAATTTTGGGATCAGGAAAAAGAAGTAATGAGCGATATTAAAAAAGTAGTGTTGGCATATTCAGGCGGTCTTGATACTTCAGTGATCTTGAAGTGGCTTCAAGATGAATATAAATGTGAAGTGGTGACATTTACAGCTGATTTGGGTCAGGGTGAAGAGTTGGAGCCAGCGCGCACTAAAGCACAAGCAGCTGGTGTTAAAGAGATTTATATTGATGATGTGCGCGAAGAGTTTGTGCGTGACTTTGTGTTCCCAATGTTCCGTGCGAATACGGTTTATGAAGGCGAATACTTGCTTGGTACTTCAATCGCGCGCCCATTGATTGCAAAACGTTTGATTGAGATTGCCAATGAAACTGGCGCTGATGCGATTTCTCATGGCGCAACAGGCAAAGGTAACGATCAAGTACGTTTTGAGTTAGGTGCTTATGCACTTAAGCCTAATATTCATATTATCGCGCCATGGCGTGAGTGGGATTTGCTTTCACGTGAAAAGCTTTTAGCTTATGCGGAGAAGCATGGCATCCCAGTTGAGATGAAGCATAAGCAAGGTGGTAGTCCATACAGCATGGATGCAAATTTGCTGCACATTTCTTACGAAGGCCGCCATTTGGAAAATCCAGCTGCTGAAGCAGAAGAAGATATGTGGCGTTGGACAGTTTCGCCAGAAAAGGCGCCTGATGCAGCTGAGTACTTGGATATTGAGTACGTCAATGGCGATCCTGTTGCTTTAAACGGTCAAAAAATGAAGGCGCATGAAATCTTGGCGCAACTCAACGCAGTTGGCGGTAAGCACGGTATTGGCCGTTTAGACTTGGTTGAAAATCGTTACGTGGGCATGAAATCACGTGGCTGTTATGAGACACCAGGCGGTACAATTTTATTGAAGGCGCACCGCGCGATTGAATCAATTACATTAGACCGCGAAGTTGCACATCTAAAAGATGATTTAATGCCACGTTATGCCAGCATGATTTACAACGGTTATTGGTGGAGTCCAGAGCGTTTGGCTTTGCAAACGCTAATCGATCAAACGCAAAAAACGGTGAATGGCTGGGTGCGTTTGAAGTTATACAAAGGCAATGTCATTGTCGCTGGGCGTGATTCAAAAACAGATTCATTGTTCGATCCAAATATCGCAACTTTTGAAGATGACAAAGGTGCCTATGATCAAAAAGATGCGGCTGGATTTATTAAGTTAAATGCTTTGAGATTGCGTATTGCTGCAAATTTGCATCATAAAAAACGTTAATTTATTAAATTAACAAAATTATATAACTATCTAAATTTAAGGAAATATCATGGCTCAATTTGATAATGTTAGCGTTAAGAAAAAAGCAAACGTTTATTTCGACGGTAAATGCGTTAGCCACACAGTTTTGTTTCCTAACGGTACTCGCAGCACGATTGGTGTG
>JACCDQ011590612.1_pt1 | contig 18344 bp, 17 predicted proteins | sample 7446031 | NCBI WGS metagenome assembly JACCDQ01 (sample SAMN15323442, study PRJNA562643) | freshwater metagenome | isolation source: river surface water | place: USA:Blue River Watershed | collected 2017-08-17
ACAACATGCATGAGCTCATCATCAAAACAGTTGATGATGGCGACTTCTTTGAGATTCAACCTGATTATGCGAAAAACATCATCATTGGTTTTGCTCGCATCGAAGGTCAAACAGTCGGTATCGTTGCCAACCAACCCTTGGTTTTGGCTGGTTGCTTGGACATCAAATCATCAATCAAAGCAGCACGTTTCGTGCGCTTCTGCGATGCCTTTAATATCCCAGTTGTTACTTTTGTTGACGTGCCAGGATTCATGCCGGGTACTTCACAAGAATACGGCGGCATCATCAAACATGGCGCCAAATTGTTGTATGCCTATGCAGAATGTACCGTACCAAAGATCACAGTGATCACACGTAAAGCTTATGGTGGTGCGTATGACGTGATGGCTTCAAAACACCTCAGGGGTGATGTGAACTTTGCCTGGCCTTCAGCTGAAATTGCGGTGATGGGACCAAAAGGTGCTGTTGAGATTATTTTCCGTGAAGAAAAAGGTGATCCTGCCAAGTTGGCTGAGCGTGAAGCAGAGTACAAAGCCAAGTTCGCTAATCCATTTGTGGCTGGCCGTCGTGGTTACATTGATGACGTGATCATGCCTCATGAAACTCGTAAACGTGTCGCTAGATCTTTGGCCATGCTCAAAGACAAGGATATTGAAAATCCTTGGCGCAAACACGGCAACATTCCCCTTTAATCGATTAGGACAAGAACATGTTTAAGAAGATTCTGATTGCTAACCGTGGTGAAATTGCTTGCCGCGTGATTAAAACTGCTCGCAAGATGGGCATCAAAACCGTGGCTGTTTACTCTGAAGCTGATCGTGACGCGCGTCACGTAGAGCTTGCTGATGAAGCAGTCTGTATTGGTCCAGCACCATCACGTGAATCCTACTTGGTGATGGACAACATCATCAAGGCTTGTAAAGACACTGGAGCTGAAGCGGTTCATCCTGGTTATGGTTTCTTATCTGAGAACGAGGTATTTGCTAAGCGCTTAGAAGAAGAGGGCATCACTTTCATCGGTCCTAAGCATTACTCCATCGCTGCAATGGGTGACAAGATCGCTTCTAAGAAGTTAGCCAATGAAGCCAAGGTCAACACCATTCCTGGTTACAACGATGCGATTGATACGCCTGAAGCTGCTGTAGAAATTGCCAAAGGCATTGGTTATCCAGTGATGATCAAGGCATCTGCCGGTGGTGGTGGTAAAGGTTTGCGCGTTGCATTTAACGACAAAGAAGCTTTTGAAGGTTTCTCAGCCTGTAAAAACGAAGCGCGCAATAGCTTTGGTGATGATCGTGTGTTCATTGAGAAATTCGTTGAAGAGCCACGTCATATTGAAATTCAGGTATTGGGTGATGCTCATGGCAACGCTGTTTACTTGTGGGAGCGTGAGTGCTCGATTCAGCGTCGTCACCAAAAAGTGATTGAAGAGGCGCCATCACCATTCATCAGTGATGAAACTCGCAAGGCGATGGGTGAACAAGCAGTGGCCTTGGCCAAGGCTGTGAAATACCAATCTGCCGGTACAGTTGAATTTGTCGTCGGTAAAGATCAGTCTTTTTACTTCCTAGAGATGAACACTCGTTTGCAAGTTGAGCACCCTGTGACTGAATCAATCACAGGTCTTGATCTTGTCGAGCAAATGATCCGAGTGGCCGCTGGTGAAAAATTATCATTTGGTCAAAAAGACATTCAGCGTAATGGTTGGTCGATGGAGTGTCGTATCAATGCGGACGATCCATACCGTAACTTCTTGCCATCAACCGGTCGTTTAGTTCGCTATCAACCACCTGAAGAGGTGAATGGTGTGCGTGTGGACACAGGCGTTTACGAGGGTGGTGAGATTCCGATGTATTACGACTCGATGATCGCTAAATTGATCGTTCATGGTAAAGATCGTTTGGATGCCATCACCAAGATGCGCGCTGCTTTGAATGAGTTCGTGATTCGCGGTATTCATTCAAACATCCCATTCCAAGCTGCATTGATGCAACACCCACGTTTTATTTCTGGTGATTTCAACACGGGTTTCATCGCTGAAGAATTCCCACATGGATTCCGAGCAACTGATGTGAAAGCTGAAGATCCAAAATTAATGGATGCATTGGCAACGGCCGTGCATCGTCGTTACTTGGATCGTGCAGCAGGTATCTATGGTCAGCTTGAAGGTCACGAAGTCAAAATCCCAACTGAGTTTGTGGTGGCAGCTGGTGAGCCTGGCAAGATGAACTATGTGCCAACATCGATTCATGAGACAGCTCGTGGCTATGAAGTCACAGTGGCTGGTTCGGTTTACAAAATTGATTCAGACTGGAACCCTGGTCAAATCATTTACAAGGCATCAGTGAACGGACGTGAGATTGCGCTTCAGGTAGAGCGCATGGGCATGTTCTATCGCTTGCAATTTGATGGTGTCAGAGTTGATAGCATGGTGTTAACACCGCAAGCTGCTGAAATGCAAAAACTGATGCCATTCAAAGAACCACCAGATATGTCGAAGTTCTTGTTGTCACCAATGCCTGGTTTGTTGGTTGATGTGGCTGTGACCGTTGGTCAAAAAGTAGAAGCAGGCCAACGTCTTGCTGCCATTGAAGCGATGAAGATGGAAAACGTCTTGGTCGCCGCTCAAGATGGCGTGGTTGCTGCAGTGATGGCTGCCAAAGGTGAGAGCCTTGCAGTGGATCAAGAAATCCTGAGATTCGAGTGAGCCAAGAAATGACTAAACCATTCAAAATTTTGGGTATTCAACAAGTCGCCATTGGTGGCCCTGATAAGAACAAGCTAAAGACTCTTTGGGTCGATATGTTTGGTCTAGAAATGACGGGCACATTCAAATCAGAACGTGAAAACGTTGATGAAGACATTTGTGCCATGGGCAAGGGTGTTCACAAGGTGGAAGTGGATTTGATGCAACCCATCGATCCAGAAAAGAAACCGGCTGTTCACGCAACCCCACTCAATCACATTGGTCTTTGGGTGGATAACTTGCCAGTTGCTGTTGAATGGTTGACAGCCAATGGTGTGAGATTTGCACCTGGTGGCATTCGTAAGGGTGCGGCAGGCTATGACATCACGTTTTTACACCCGAAAGGCAACGAAGAGTTTCCAATCGGCGGTGAAGGTGTTTTGATTGAATTGGTCCAGGCGCCGCCCGAAGTCATCCAAGCTTTGAGTTAAGGATTTAAGCTAAACCCTGATAAGTCCAAAGTTAAATAAAGCCAATAAAAAAACCGCCAAACTAGGCGGTTTTTTTATGAAGCTGCAGTCTAGATAAGCTGAATCAACAAACTTCTAAAGTAGGTGTCTCAAGACTATTTATGATTATTTGATCAAGCGTAGGCTTGCATATAGCTCAAGCCTTTGCGCCATTCTGCAAAAGCGGCCAGTTTGGGCGGTAACTCTTTGATCTTGCCAATCAATAGTAAGCCCTTGTTTTTATTCAATTCTTTACACAAAACTAGAAATTCATCATCAGATAAATGGTTAAAACCGTATCTCACAGAAGGCTCCTATAAAAGTGTCCTTGTGCCATTAACGGCTGAGATTTAAGTTTGGTTGACTTGGAATCAATAAATTCATCATTTATTCAATAAGCCTTTTGGGACAATTTTTTCTCCAAAAGGCATAATGTTGGTTTTGCAAGAAAAAGCACTACGTACTTATAACCATAACTATTTGTTTTTCAGGAGTTTTTTATGTCTAACTTGCCTCAAGGCATGGCCATCAGTGCCGAAGTAACCCCAGAATTTGCAACGATTTTGACTCCTGAAGCTTTGGCCTTGGTCGCCAAGCTTCATCGCGCTTTTGAACCACGTCGTCAAGAGCTTCTCAAAGCACGTGTTGAGCGTACCAAGCGTTTAGATGCTGGTGAAAAACCTGACTTTTTGGCAGAGACAAAACACATTCGTGAGGGTGACTGGAAAGTTGCTCCAATTCCTGCAGCATTACAGTGCCGTCGCGTTGAAATCACTGGCCCAGTAGACGCCAAAATGGTGATCAATGCCTTTAACTCAGGCGCAGACTCTTACATGACTGACTTTGAAGATTCAAACAGCCCAAGCTGGACGAATCAAATTCAAGGTCAAATCAATATGAAAAAAGCGATTCGTCGCGAATTGAGCCTTGAGCAGAATGGCAAGAGCTACAAATTGAATGACAAGATTGCTACATTGCAAGTTCGCCCTCGTGGTTGGCACTTGGATGAAAAGCACGTGACTGTTGATGGTCAACGTGTTTCTGGCGGTATTTTTGACTTCGCTTTGTTCTTTTTCCACAACGCCAAGGAACAGTTGGCACGTGGCGCTGGCCCATATTTCTACTTGCCAAAAATGGAAAGCCATTTAGAAGCTCGTTTGTGGAATGACATTTTCTGCATGACTCAAGATGAGTTAGGTTTCCCACGTGGCACGATCAAAGCCACTGTGTTGATTGAAACTATTTTGGCCGCATTTGAAATGGACGAAATTCTTTATGAATTGCGTGAGCACAGCGCTGGTTTGAACGCAGGTCGTTGGGATTACATCTTCTCTTGCATCAAGAAATTCAAAGTTGATAAAAACTTCTGTTTGGCTGACCGTGCAAAAGTGACCATGACTGCTCCATTCATGCGTGCTTATGCTCTATTGCTATTGAAGACATGTCACAAGCGTGGCGCACCAGCGATGGGCGGTATGAGCGCATTGATTCCAATCAAGAACGATCCAGAGAAAAATGCGATTGCTATGCAAGGCATCATCAATGACAAAAAGCGTGATGCAACTGATGGCTACGACGGTGGCTGGGTAGCTCACCCAGGTCTTGTCGAAGCTTCTATGGCTGAGTTCAAAGCAGTATTGGGCGATCGTCCGAACCAATTTGACAAGCAAAAGCCAGAAGTGAATGTAACGGCTGCTGACTTGTTGAATTTCCAACCAGAAACGCCGATCACTGAAGCTGGTTTGCGCATGAACATCAACGTGGGTATCCATTATTTAGGTGCTTGGTTGGCTGGTAACGGTTGCGTACCTATTCATAACTTGATGGAAGATGCTGCTACTGCAGAGATCAGCCGTTCACAAGTATGGCAGTGGATCCGCTCACCAAAAGGTGTTTTGGATGACGGCAGAAAAGTCACAGTGGAATTGGTTCGTCAATTGATCGCTGAAGAATTGCCAAAAGTTAAAGCAAGTGGTGCAACAGGTCTTTGGGATCGCGCTGCTGAGATTTTTGACACGATGAGTACTGGCGAGAAATTCGAAGAATTCTTGACATTGCCTTTGTACGAGGAAATCTAATTGACGATATTGGCCATCGACACCTCGACACAGTGGTGTTCAGTGGCCTTGGTCAACCCACAAGGGGGCTCGGGTCAACCGCAGTCCCCTTTGTCATCTGGTGCTCTTGTGCGCCACGAGAACCTCGGCCCTGAATCAAGTCAACATGCCTTGGATTGGGTAGAGGCTCTTTTAGAAGAAGCCCAACTCAGTTTCAGAGATTTAACAGCCATTGCCGTTGGCATTGGTCCAGGAGCTTTCACGGGTATCAGGATTGGTGTTGGCATCGGTCAAGGCATGGCCTTTGCCGCAGATTTGCCATGCTTGCCCATCGTTTGTTTAGATGCGGTGGCACTAGAGGGTATTCGCCACTTAGGCCTTAAAGAAAACGATCAAGTGATTGCGGCCACAGATGCGCGCATGAGTGAAGTTTATTGGGCGCGTTATGTGGTGCAAGCCAATGGTTTGCCAGAACGTCAAGACGATGTTTTTCTCTCAGCGCCAAAAGACATTGATGTGCCAGCCACACCATTTGCCTTGGTCGGCAATGCTGTCAGCGCTTATCCAGAGGAGATGTTGGCCATGAGGCAACAAGCCATGGCGATTGATGAGAGTGCAGTGCCGCACGCTAGATCGATTGCTCAATTAGGCTTGGACGCTTTAGAAAAAGGTCTGCAAGTCAGTGCTGCAGAACTTCAGCCGATTTATGTGCGTGACAAAGTAGCGCAAACAATCGCTGAGCGTGAGCTTGAAAAATCAAACCAAGAAAAATCTTAAAAGGCATTGAGTCTAGTCATGGATCTGCGTCTTTTACCGATGGCCTTGCGTGACTTGACTGAAGTCATGGAGATTGAGCAACAAAGTCATGTTTCACCTTGGACCTTGGGTAACTTTACGGACTCACTGGAGGCGGGTTACTGGGCTTATTGTTTGCGTCAGTTAGCAAGCAATGATGATGAGCGTGATCATTTGTTGGGCTACTGCGTCTTATTGCCTGCTTTGGATGAATTGCAGCTGTTGAACATCACGGTTCACCCTTCCTATCAAAGACAAGGTCTGGCCAAGAAAATCATGAAGGTCATCGAAGATGCTGCACAATCAAAATCCTTTCAAGATATTTTTTTGGAAGTCAGGGTCAGTAATGCCCCGGCGATTGCCTTGTATGAAAGTTTTGCTTATCAAGAAATCGGTATCAGAAAGGATTACTATCCTTTAAAAGATGGTGGTCGTGAAGATGCCAAGGTGATGAAAAAAGTATTGAGCTCAAACTCCAATTGAGCAACGAGAAAGAACCAAATAACAAATGAGTAAAAGCAAATGAGTCAGGCTGATTATTTAAATGAGATGGGCATCAGCACCTGGGTGGTGAGGAACGGGGGCGAGGGCGAGACAAACTCTACAAAATCCAATCAGGAAGCTCAGAGAAATGCTCAAGCAGAGAACTATCAAGAGTCTCAGCTCAATGATCAAGAGATTGTCTGGACCTTTGTGGTCGATCAGTTATCTGGTGATGCTGCTTTGTTATTTGACAAAATCTTGGCTTCATTGATGTTGAGCAGAAACACCATTCAATTACTCAGCAGTAAAGAAGCTTTGGCTGGCAAAGTCACTGGGCAAGTGGTGATTGCCATGGGTTCACAAATGGGCCGAACTTTATTGCAAATGGATGATGGTTTTGAGGAGTTAAGAGGTGCAGTCCATTCCTTAGAGCATGCAGGAGATGAGTTGCCAGTGGTTTTAACTTACCACCCAGAGCACTTATTGAATAAGCCCAGCGATAAAGCCAAGACTTGGCAAGATTTACTTTTGGCGCGATCTTTGATTTAAAGCTCAGTAGTCAATCAAAAGAGGCAAACCAAGCAATCAACTCAGCAAGCAAGAATTAGTGCTTGTGTTCACCAATCAAATGCAATGAATCGTATTCAGCTTGATTGCGTTTGTGCCAACGAATGATCTGAATCATCACCAAAGCCACAAAACTACCAAACATCACAATCACAATTGAGATAGGTACATTTAGCCATATCAGTAGAGCGTACAAGCAAAGCATGCCCAAGACAGAGAGATTTTCATTGAAGTTTTGAACCGCAATGGAATGCCCAGCTGATAGCAAGACGTGACCACGGTGCTGTAGAAGTGCATTCATCGGCACCACAAAATAACCGGCCAACCAACCGATGGTCGCTAAGAAAATATAAGCAATCAAAAGATAGAGTGGAATCGAGAATAAGCCTAAATCAATCACGACGTCCGGCAACAAATCGCGGTTATAGATTGCCATGACCATCACCAAAGCACCCATCATCACACCGTAGATCAAAACGCTCAAAGACTTCTTCAACGGAATGCGTGAAGCTGCCCAAATAGATCCACCCGCCACACCAAAAGCCACCACGGCTTGCAAGATGGCGCCTTGCGACAAGCTCATACCTAAAGCAGATTCTGCCCACTTCAAAACGATGAACTGAAGGGTTGCGCCAGCTCCCCAGAAAAGGGTTGTGACAGATAAGGAGATTTGACCTAAGCGATCTTTCCAAAGTGTATTAAAGCAATGCTGAAAATCTTTGATCAGACGAATAGGATTGGTTTCTTGCTGTGGGTAACGAGCACCAGTATCTGGAATCTTCAAATTAAAGCCCGCAGCAATCAAATAAATGAAGGCAATCACACAGATGGCAGCTTCCGGGGGTGTGTCAATGCCAGTCTCAACAAATGGTAGATCAAGCCCCAATAAAGCCAATGAGAGCTTGTTAGAAATCAAAGCGCCACCCAAGACAGTGCCCAAAATAATCGAGCCAACCGTCAAACCTTCAATCCAACCATTGGCTACCACCAGCTTTTCAGGTGGTAGTAATTCAGTCAAAATACCGTATTTAGCAGGTGAATAGGCTGCCGCACCAAAACCGACAATGGCATAAGCAGCCAAGGGGTGTAGCGTGAAGAGAATGGCCATGCAACCAATGATTTTGATGGTGTTGGTCCAGAACATCACATTGCCCTTGGGGCGTGAATCTGCGAAGGCGCCTACAAAAGCAGCCAATAGAACGTAGGAAAGAACGAAGAAAAGTTTTAGGAGCGGAGTCATCCAGGCTGGAGCCTGAAGTTGGTATAACAAGGCAATGGCAGCAATTAAGAGCGCATTGTCGGCGAGCGACGAAAAAAATTGCGCCGCCATAATTGTGTAAAAACCTGGTTTCATTCGTACAATTCAGTTATGAACTACCATTAAAACACGAAAGTGAGATTTTTCTGTCAAGACCAATATATGCCCACATTCACACTGATGCCTTAAGCCACAATCTTGAGCGCATCAGGCAACTGGTGCCTGGCTCTAAAGTTTGGTCAGTGGTCAAAGCCAATGCCTATGGCCATGGGATAGAACCCGCTTTGAAAGGTTTATCCCTCACGGATGGCTTTGCTTTATTGGATTTAGCTGAAGCCAAAGCTCTTCGAGAAAAAGGTTGGACGGGGCCGATTTTGTTGTTAGAAGGCTTGTTTGCTCAAGAAGATATCTTCACTGCCACAGACCTGCGGTGCGACTGCGTGGTTCATGACTTCAATCAAATTGATTGGCTAGAGGCCTTGAGTGAGGCTCGTTCAGGAGCTCGCTTGCCACATATCTTCCTAAAAATGAACACTGGTATGAACCGTTTGGGTTTCACTCCAGAGCAATACCGAGAGGCCTACCATCGTTTGCACGCGGCTGGTTATGAGTTAAATCATATGACCCACTTTGCCAATGCCGATTACATTGATAGAACTCCCAGTGTTGATCAGCAAGCTGAGTTATTCCATCAGACCAGAGAGGGATTGGCAGGGGCCACATCTTTATCAAATTCAGCAGCTATTTTGTGGCACCACCATGTCATTTACTCTGACTGGGTGAGGCCTGGCATCATGCTTTACGGCGCATCACCATCAGGTCGTTATGAAGACATCAAAGATGCTCAATTAAAGCCTGCAATGTCTTTGCATTCTGAGGTGATCGCGACTCAAAATCTTGAGGCTGGGGACTCCATTGGTTATGGCTCAAGATATCGCACCGATGTGCCCATCAGAATCGCCATCATTGCTTGTGGTTATGCAGATGGTTACCCAAGACACGCGCCTGATGGCACCCCAGTTTGGATTGCTGGTGCTGAAGGTTTGAGTAGTGGCAAGATTTGCTTGATGACAGGACAAGTGTCGATGGACATGATCACTGTCGATGTGACAGACATGCCTCATGTTCAGGTCGGTACCAAGGTTGAGGTATGGGGCAAACACTTGCCGGGCGATAAAGTGGCTCAGGCAGCGGGCACGATTGGGTATGAGCTCTTGTGTGCTGTCGCCCCTAGAGTTCGACGCCAATAAATTCAGTAAGACAGCAAACTCCAAAAACTAATTGGCTGACGTTGATCAGCCAATTGTTTGTATTACTTGCGCCAGATTTGCCACCAAGAAGGTCTGTTCTCATCAGCGCCCGTGCGCTTGCCAGTGACCAAAATTTGGCTTTGAGGGAAGTTGAGCTTTAAAACGCGCAAGGCATCGTTGCTCAAATCTTTCATATTCAAGGCCTCATAAGACTTGTGCAATATGTAAAGAGCTTCCTCGGTTGCTGGGGCGCGGTCGTAATCAGTGATCGCACGTTGCGCACGGTTGATGGCTGCTAAATAGGCGCCGCGACGATAGTAGTAACGCGCCGTGTTCACATCGCTGTCAGCCAATGAGTTCACGATATAACGCATGCGATCCAAAGCATCCGGCGTGTACTTGCTTTCTGGGAAGCGGGTCGTCAAAGTTTTGAAGGCTTCAAAAGCATCACGAGCGGCACGAGGATCACGTTCACTCAAATCTTGACCGGTGAGCTTGCCCATGAAGCCCATATTGTCATTAAAAGTGATCAAACCTTTCAGGTAATAAGCGTAATCAACACTTGGGTGACCTGGGTGTAATTGTAGAAAGCGATCAACCGCGGTGATGGCTTGAGCTAATTCACCATCTTTCCAATGACAATAAGCCACGTTGATTTGAGCCTGCTGAGCATAGGGGCCAAATGGGAAGCGAGCTTCAAGTTTTTCAAAATACTTCACGCATTTCGCGTTATCGCCACCTTCCATGGCATCTTTTGCTTCAACAAAAAGCTTATTTTGAGACCAACCGGCTGTCTCGTCGTTGGCGTCGCCTGCGCAACCACTTAAAAGGGCTGCAGAACCAATCACACAAATACTGGCAATAGAAGTCGCTAGTCTTTGTCCAATGCGACTTAAACTAACGTAATTAATAGATGGAAAGGCATCCAATTTTGGCATTACCAGATTCTCCTGAGAACAATACTTCTGATTATATCGATGAGGAAGACTTTATAGCAGTTGTTGTGCCAGATAGTTTGGCAGGGGAGCGCTTGGATAAGGTTTTGGCCCAATTAATACCTCAACATTCTCGTAATCGCCTACAAGCCTGGATCGAGGATGGTTTTGTCACAATTGGCGGAGAAACGCTCAAAATTAGATATTCAGCCAAAGCTGGTGATCAAATCACGGTGATTCCGCAAGCCAGTGCCGAAGAGCAAGCCTATTTGCCAGAGGACCTGCCTTTAGACATCATTTATGAAGACTCTGAACTTTTGGTGATCCATAAACCGGCTGGCATGGTCGTGCATCCTGCTGCGGGTAATTGGTCAGGTACTTTATTGAATGCCTTGCTCTATCGCTACCCGTCAATTGCTGGAGTGCCAAGGGCAGGCATTGTTCATCGTCTGGACAAAGACACCTCTGGTTTATTGATGGTCGCTAAGACCTTAGAGGCTCAAACAGATTTGGTCAGGCAATTGCAGTCGCGCCAAGTGATTCGTCGCTATTTGGCCTTTGCTTGGGGTGAGGTCAGATCGCAAACCGTGCATGCCTCGATTGGGCGTGACCCCAGGGACCGCCTCAAAATGGCCTTACTCACTGGTTCAGCCAGTAAGCCTGCGGTGACCCATGTTAGAAATCTCAACACACAAGAGCTCGGCAAAACCAAAGTATCTTTGGTGATGTGTCGCTTGGAGACAGGTAGAACTCATCAAATCAGGGTGCATTTAGAGTCTTTGGGCAATCCTTTGTTGGGGGACCCAGTCTATAAAAAGAGGGTGCCAGCTGATGCCAGTCAGTTGGATTTTTCAAGGCAAGGGCAAGCGCTCCATGCAACTGTCTTGGGAATCAAGCATCCGAGCACCAAGGAAGATATCTTGTGGCAAGTGCCTTTGCCAGAGGACATGCTTGAGCTAGGAAAGCGTCTGGGCATGACCGATAAAGATTTACATCCTGTGTGGGATGAGTTTGACGACTAAATTATCTTGAAACACATTCAATGACATCATCTATTCAACTCCTTCAATGGGGAGCGCCAGAAAACATCAAAGCCATGATCACCAATCGTCATGGGGGCTTTAGTCAGCCCCCCTTCGATAGTTTGAATCTGGGTTTGCATGTGGGTGATGATCCATTGCTTGTCAAAAAAAATCGCGATGCTTTAAAAGCTCTATTGCCCAATGAAGCTCTTTGGTTAAACCAAGTTCATGGCAAACAAGTCATTGATGCTGATCTTGAAGGCACAAATATAGATGCACCGAACGCAGATGCATCTGTCACCACAACTCCTGGAAGAGTGCTGGCCATCATGACGGCTGATTGTTTACCTGTTTTATTGGCCAGCAGAGATGGCAAAGTCGTAGGGGCGGCTCATGCTGGATGGCGAGGCTTAGCGGCTGGTGTGATTGAGCAAACAGTGGCTTTGATGCGAGCCAAACAAAACAAACAAACTCAAACCGATGCTGAACCTCAAAGTGAGATCCTTGCTTACTTGGGACCAGCGATTGGGCCGCATGCCTTTGAAGTAGGGAGTGAAGTGCGAGAGATCTTCATGGCCCAGAACTCGGCAAGCGCTGCATGCTTTGAACAATTGCAAGAAAAGGGTAAATATCTAGCGGATATTTATGCTTTGGCCCGCTTGCGTTTAAATGCTCTGGGCATTGAGCAGATTGAGGGCGGCAGAGAGTGCACATTGCAAGATCCGGATTACTTCTCCTATCGTCGCGATCAACAAACTGGTCGGATGGGCAGTTTTATCTGGATCGCAACACCTTAAAACCCCAGAGAGTGAGCCCTAGTAAGCTTCGACGAAGTTTCAGATAGGGTTAATTCTTATAACGATTTCCTTTAGAAACCCTCAAAATAGGGCTATTAGACCTTGGTCAAATAATAATTCTATTAAAGGGAGTTCTATGATGAACACGCAAGGCTTTGGATCAGGGCCAAGCCTCGCCCCCCAGCACATGGCTTTAATTCCAGCAGAAAAGCTGGTGGAGATCGAGAAGCAGTACGCCAAGGATTTAGCAGAGTTATGGGCAAACCCAACAGGTACGCCCATCAACGATCGTCGTTTCAAAGGTGAGGCCTGGCAGAACCCCTGGAACCAAGCCACCGTTAATTTCTACTTATTGAATTCTCGTCATCTATTGAACTTGGCAGATGCTGTTGAGGCTGAAGCCAAGGTTCGTCAAAGAATTCGTTTCAGCATCGAGCAAATGATTGATGCGATGTCGCCTGCCAATTTCTTGGCAACCAATCCAGAAGCTCAGCAACGTTTGATTGATACAAAAGGTGAATCTTTGCGCACTGGCATTTTGAATGCCTTGCAAGATTTGGGTAAAGGCAAAGTCTCGCAAACAGACGAATCAGCTTTTGAAGTGGGTAAGAACGTTGCGACGGCTGAGGGCGCCGTTGTTTATCAGACCAAACTGTTCCAAATATTGCAATTCAAACCGCTGACAGATCAGGTGTATGAACGTCCATATTTGATGATTCCTCCGTGCATCAACAAATACTACATTTTGGATTTGCAGCCTGAGAGTTCCATGGTGCGTTACCTGGTTGAGCAAGGTCACACTGTTTATTTGATCTCTTGGAAAAATCCAGACCCAAGTATGGCTGATACCACTTGGGATGATTACATCGGTGCAGCGGTTCATGGCATTGAAACCGTGCAAGACATCAGTGGTCAAAAGCAAATCAATATTTTAGGTTTCTGCGTTGGTGGCACGATCACAGCCACTGCCTTGGCAGTGATGGCTGCAAGAAATCAACACCCAGCCTCAAGCTTGACCTTGTTGACGACATTATTGGATTTTTCAGACACAGGCATCTTGGATGTTTTTGTTGATGAAGCCTTGGTTTCTCTTCGAGAAAACAGCATTGGAGGTAAGGGTGGTGGCAAATGCGGCATGCTGCGTGGTGTAGAGCTTGCCAATACTTTCTCATTCTTGCGTCCCAATGATTTGGTTTGGAACTATGTGGTGGATAACTACCTGAAGGGTAATTCACCGCCGCCATTTGACTTGTTGTATTGGAACGGCGACTCCACCAATTTGCCTGGTGCGATGTACTCTTGGTACTTGAGACATTTGTATTTACAAAATGAACTCAAGGTTCCTGGCAAGTTAACCATTTGTGGCGAACAAGTAGACCTTGGCAAAATCAAATGTCCTGTCTACCTCTATGCATCACGCGAAGATCACATCGTGCCGTGGTGGTCCGCTTATGAATCCGTCAAGCTTTTAAAAGGTGCCAAAGTGCACTTCATCTTGGGCGCTTCTGGACATATTGCAGGTGTGATCAATCCACCTGCCAAAAAGAAACGCAATTATTGGACCAACTCTAAAGCACCCGCCACAGCTGATGCATGGTTTGATGGTGCCAAAGAAGTTGCGGGTAGTTGGTGGCCTGATTGGACTGATTGGTTAAAGCCATTGAGTGGCAAGAAAAAAGCAGCTCCTAAAAATTATGGCAACACGAAATACAAAGTTTTAGAAAAGGCGCCTGGTTCTTACGTTAAAGAAAAGGCTATTGATTAATCGTTTTATTGTTTGAGTATCGAATTTAAAGGGAGTCAGTATGAGTAAGAAGATTGCATATGTAACAGGTGGTATGGGCGGTATCGGAACCGCTATTTGTCAGCGTTTGGCCAAAGATGGCTTCAAGGTGATCGCAGGTTGCGGTCCTAATTCACCACGCAAAGATCGTTGGTTGGCTGAGCAAAAAGCCCTTGGTTTTGATTTCACTGCCTCTGAGGGTAATGTGGGTGATTGGGACAGCACAGTTGCAGCATTTAGCAAAGTCAAAGCTGAATTTGGCAAAGTCGATGTATTGGTGAACAACGCTGGTATCACTCGTGACACTGTGTTCCGTAAGATGACTCCAGAAGATTGGCGTGCCGTGATCGACACGAACTTGAACTCATTGTTCAACGTGACCAAGCAAGTCATCGATGGCATGGTTGATGCTGGCTGGGGACGTGTGATCAACATTTCTTCTGTGAACGGACAAAAGGGTCAGTTTGGACAATCTAACTATGCGACTGCCAAAGCTGGTATTCATGGTTTCACCATGTCCTTGGCCCAAGAGACTGCTTCAAAGGGTGTGACAGTGAACACCGTTTCTCCTGGCTATATCGGTACAGACATGGTCACAGCGATTCGTGAGGATGTGCTTGAGAAAATCATCAGCACCATCCCGGTCAAGCGTCTTGGAACACCTGATGAGATCGCTTCGATTGTCTCTTGGATTGCTTCAGATGACGGTGGTTTTGCCACTGGTGCTGACTTCTCATTGAATGGCGGCTTACATATGGGCTAAACAATATACAAAAACGTATATTGCAGTGCAACAATGGCGGGCTTGATTTACACATACAATATGGGTAATCAAGCCCAAATTATTAAACATGGTCACTAAAAAACAATCCGCCAAGTCTGCCGGTGTCAGAACGATTAAGAAGTATCCCAATCGTCGTCTGTATGACACCCAAACAAGTACTTACGTCACCTTATCTGACGTGAAGAACTTGGTATTGGCGCATGAAGAGTTCAAAGTCTTGGATGCCAAGACCGAAGAAGATTTGACCAGAGCTATTTTGTTGCAAATCATTTTGGAAGAAGAGGCTGGTGGTGTGCCTTTGTTCACCACCCCCATGTTGTCTCAAATGATTCGCTTCTATGGCCACTCCATGCAAGGCATGGTGGGTGGTATGTTGGAAAAAAATATTCAATCCTTCATTGATATGCAATCGCAATTTGCTGAGCAGTCAAAGCAAGGCGGTGCCACTCCTGAGAGTTGGGCGCAATTCATGAACGTACAAAATCCCATGATGCAACAGATGATGGGCAGCTACGTCGAGCAAAGTAAAAATCTTTTCACACAAATGCAAGAAAAGATGAAAGACCCAGCGAATGTCTTCACTGGTTTTCCTTTCACTCCCCCTGATAAGAGCGATAAATAATTGAGCGGCAAGATTGGTTTTGTTTCCTTAGGTTGCCCTAAGGCCTTAGTGGATGCTGAGCGCATCGTCACGCAATTGCGCGCTGAAGGTTACGAGATTGGTAAAGACTACGCAGGTTCTGATCTGGTGGTTGTTAACACCTGCGGTTTCATTGACTCAGCTGTTCAAGAAAGCTTGGACGCGATTGGTGAAGCCCTGGCAGAGAATGGCCGAGTGATTGTCACCGGTTGTTTGGGTGCTAAGAAAAACGCCGATGGATCAGATGTGGTGACTTCTGTGCATCCAAAAGTCTTAGCTGTTACTGGACCTCATGCGGCTGATGAAGTTCTAGAGGTCGTGCATCAGCATTTACCTAAGAAACATGATCCATTTGCAGACTTGGTGCCAAAAGCTGGTATCAAGTTAACGCCCAAGCATTACGCTTATCTAAAGATATCTGAAGGTTGTAATCACCGCTGCACGTTTTGCATCATTCCAAGCTTGCGTGGTGATTTGGTTTCAAGACCGATTGGTGATGTTTTGTTGGAAGCTCAACATTTATTTGAGGCCGGTGTCAAAGAATTATTGGTGGTCTCGCAAGACACGAGTGCCTATGGTGTGGATGTTCAATACCGCACTGGATTTTGGGATGGTCGCCCAGTCAAAGCAAAACTCTTTGACATGGTTGAGGCTTTGGGCAAGTTAGCTCGTCAGCATGGTGCATGGGTTCGTTTGCATTATGTCTATCCTTACCCACACGTAGATGACATCTTGCCATTGATGGCAAATTTTGCCGATGAGGGCAGTGGTGTTGTGCCGTATTTGGATATACCAATGCAGCATGCCCATCCAGATGTATTAAAGCGCATGAAGCGACCTGCAAGCGGTGAAAAAAATCTTGATCGCATTCAAGCATGGCGCAAAGCATGTCCAGATTTAACCATTCGCAGTACTTTCATTGCAGGTTTTCCTGGTGAAACAGAAGAAGAATTCAACTACTTGCTCGACTTCATGCGTGAAGCAAAAATTGACCGAGCAGGTTGCTTTGCCTACTCACCAGTTGAAGGCGCTAAAGCCAATGAATTAGCAGGTGCCTTGCCTGATGAACTCAGAAACGAGCGTCAGGCGAGATTCATGGAAGTTGCCGAAGAAATATCCACCCAACTCCTGCAAGCCAAAGTGGGTAAGCGCATCAAAGTATTGGTTGATTCAGTCAGTTCTAAAGGTGGCATTGGACGCAGCCAGTCGGATGCTCCAGAGATCGATGGTTTGGTCCATCTATTACCAACCGATAAGATTTCTAAAAAATACAAAGTCGGTGATTTTGTCAAAGCCACAGTGCTTCAAACTCAGGGTCACGATCTGATTGCTCAGTTGTAATTAGCACTTTTTCCTATATATCTAGGGAACTTCATGAGTGATTACCCCTAGTATTCTTTATTTGCTTGTTTTAGACAGTTACTCGTAAGATTAGCCCTACAGACTAGTCTTTCTATTCATAATAAGTGCATAAGTATTAAAGGAGTTCCAGATGGCACGTGATGTAGTCGTTCTTAGCGCAGTTCGTTCTGCAATTGGTGGTTTTGGTGGTTCATTGAGCAGCATGGAGCCCGCAGAACTAGCTGGTACGGTCATGAAAGAAGCAGTGAACCGTTCTGGTGTTGATCCTAAACAGATTAATTATGTGACTGTTGGTAACTGTATTCCAACAGAATCACGTTTCCCTTATGTTGCCCGTGTGGCAGCAATTCAAGCTGGTTTACCAATGGATTCAGTGGCTATGGCCGTGAACCGTTTGTGTAGTTCTGGATTGCAGGGCATTGTGACAACATCACAAGCCATCATGTTGGGTGATTGTGACTACGGTGTTGGTGGTGGTGTTGAAGTGATGTCACGTGGTATTTACGGTGCACCTGCTATGAGAAGTGGTGCACGCATGGGTGATACCAAGATGATTGACATGATGGTATCTACATTGACCGACCCATTTGGTGCTGGTCACATGGGTATCACAGCAGAAAACCTAGCAGCAAAGTGGAACATCACTCGTGAAGAGCAAGATGCCTTGGCTGTTGAATCTCATCGTCGTGCAGCGGCTGCGATTGCTGATGGCCGTTTCAAATCTCAAATCACACCGATCACCATGCAAACGCGCAAAGGTGATGTGGTATTTGATACTGACGAACACGTTAAAGCAAACACCACCATGGAAAGCTTGGGCAAGATGAAGCCAGCTTTCAAAAAAGATGGTACGGTGACTGCAGGTAACGCATCAGGCATCAATGACGGTGCAGCATTCTTTGTCTTGGCATCTGCTGATGCAGCAGCTAAAGCTGGTCAAAAGCCGATGGCTCGTTTGGTTTCTTATGCATTGGCTGGTGTGCCAAACGACATCATGGGTGAAGGTCCGATCCCAGCTTCTAAGTTAGCGTTGCAACGTGCTGGTTTGACTATCGATAAGATGGATGTGATCGAGTCTAACGAAGCATTTGCTGCACAAGCGATTGCTGTGTCAAAAGGTTTAGGTCTTGATATGACGAAGACAAACCCTAATGGCGGTGCGATTGCATTGGGCCACCCAGTTGGTTGTTCTGGTGCTTTCATCGCCACCAAAGCCATTTATGAACTACATCGTACCGGTGGTAAATATGCCTTGGTAACGATGTGTATCGGTGGTGGACAAGGTATTGCTGTGGTGTTTGAGCGCCTCTGATTATCAAGCAATAAGCAAGCCAAACAAAAAGCCGCTCAAACAGAGCGGCTTTTTTTATGCTTTAGTCATCAATCAAAAAAGATCCAAACAAGCATCCAAGCCCA
>JACCDQ010226170.1_pt1 | contig 18341 bp, 13 predicted proteins | sample 7446031 | NCBI WGS metagenome assembly JACCDQ01 (sample SAMN15323442, study PRJNA562643) | freshwater metagenome | isolation source: river surface water | place: USA:Blue River Watershed | collected 2017-08-17
AGGCCCACGGCTTGTATTAATGAGCATTACTCCTTTTTTCATTTTAGCGATACTCTCTTTATTAATGAGATGCTTTGTTTGTGGAGTAAGGGGTAAATTTAAACTGATAATATCTGCCTGTGCATAGAGTTCGTCGAGCGTTACATAGGTGAAATGGTGCTTTTTAGCATGAGCCTTATCTTCGACAATGTCATAGACTAGTACATGGCAGCCAAATCCGTGTAAAATATCGGCGACAACAGAGCCAATGGTACCGAAACCAATGATGCCCACTGTTTTTTGGTGCATATCAAAGCCAATCAAGGAAGATAATTCAAATTGATATGCATGAGATTTTTTATCCGCTAAAATCAATTTACGATTTAGTCCTAACATCAAAGTAATGGCGTGTTCTGCTACAGAATAGGGAGAGTAGGAAGGAACGTTGCCAATGGTAATATCTAAGGTTTTTGCAAGTTCTAAGTCAATATGGTCTGTACCTACCGAGCGGGTGGTAATATAGTTAACGCCCAATCCTTTCAATTTTTTAAGAACGGGTGCACTGGCATCGTCATTCGTGAAAATCGCTATGGCCTCGTGCCCTGATGCCAAAGAAGCGGTATCAATTGTTAAAGGTTTATTGGTAAGCGTTAGCTCATGGCAGTGATTATTGGCTTCTAGTAAATAAGATTCTTCAAATCCTTTTACGCTGTACATAATCGTTTTCATAAAGTCATCTGTTTAATTGATACCTAAAATTACCCACGAATGACCACTATACGTATGATGGCTGGTAGGAATTAAAGTGACTTTTGTCATTTTTGAAAAGAGGTTTAAGTTTTTGTAAATCAGTGGTTTGTATGACGAACATCATAGTTTTTGTTTAGTAAAATGGAGAGATTTATATCACAATAAAACAACAAAAGCCATGAATACGATTCTTGTTCCAACCGACTTTAGTGCTGTGGCGAAAAAAGCCACCGATTTTGCTGTTAGCCTAGCAAAAACGCTAGATTTGAAAATCAAATTAGTACATGCCTATCAGATTGAAACAGCTTTTACCTACGAAGCCGCTTCGGTGATTGAGGCTCAAGTAGAAGCGGTTCGAGAGGAGAGCGACAAGCAATTAGCAACTCTGAAAGCGCAGTTGTTAGCTGAGCAAGGAATAGAAGTGGAAACCTTTGGGGCTTACGGGCCTATCGTGGATGTTATGCTAGATTTAGCAGACGAACAAAAAGAAGCCATTTTTGTAGTCATGGGAACACGAGGCCGTCATAGTACGATGGAGCGTCTGTTGGGGTCTAATGCTTATCATGTATCCTTTAATAGCACTTGTCCTGTCTTTGTGATTCCAGAAACAACAGAATTACATGACTTAAAACATGTGGTGTATGCCGCTGACTTCCAGAAAGATGAAGTAGTGGTAGCCAAAAAGGTAATTGATTTGGCTCATTTATTGAAAGCCCAACCCGAATTACTTCATGTGCATACGCTTTATGAACCCTATTTAAGTAACGACCGTGAAATAAGTAAGCATTTGGAAGAGGAATTTTCGGAAGAAGGTTTGGTTAGCAAGCTTTATTTAGCGGAGGGGATTGAAGAAGGAATCGAGCGTTTTGTAGAGCAACATAAGCCTGACTTATTGGTATTAGCCATGAAAGAAAGAGGATTTTTGGAACGAATGCTACACCATAGCGTAACTAAACATTTTATCCAAACGCTAAACATCCCGATGTTGATTTTGCCAGCGAAAGAAGTTCTTAATGCGTAATTTTTTAATGTGTAATGATTAGTGCGTAATGGTTAATGTTGGATTGCGAATGCTAGTGGAGTGATGGATAATGTGTAATGCGTAATGATGAATGCTTAATGGTTAATGTTTGATTGCGAATGCTAGTGGAATGATGAATGAATAATTGGCAGTTGTAATATATCTATTAATCAGCTAGTTATCTATCATTCGTTACGTGTACACCATTACGCACTAATCATTACTCATTCATCATTACGCATTATCCATTACGCATTAAAAAATTATTCAAACACTTTATCTTTAGCCGAAAGGTAGTCACACATTTTTAGCATTAGATAACGCTTTGCTAGAGGATATTCCTCCATTAATAGCAACATCATGGAACGTTCAAATACCAACATTTCAGAGCGTTCTAGTATCTTCACACTATAGTGATGAGGTTCTTCAGCAATAAACTCTTCTAGTCCAATAAAACACTTAGCATTGTTTAAAACGATAGGCTGAGTTTTATTTTGATCGTTAATTAGTGCAATTTTTCCATCTTTTAAATAGAAAACATAATCAGCACTTTGTCCAGCTCGATAAAGGTGCTCTCCTTCTTTGAAACCGAGTTCAATGCCACTCGCCAATATTTTCCTTTCGGTATCTAACATCATGTTGTATTAATCTACATTAAAACTGGTTCTTTTTTGTCAACTCTAAACGAAATTACAGATTCTCGTTATGAGTTGAAATGATAAATGTTAATCTCAAAGCCTGTTTTTATCAGGGTTTTATGTACATCTGTCATGAGTGCATGTTAGCTTTTGGCGGTAAGCTGACGTGCAGAGGGGCAGACTATTCGTACATAGAACTAATACGCATTAAGACTTCAGGTTTCAAAATCGTGACGGTACTCCCGTGGGTAGATACGATACCTTCCTCTTTAAATTCAGACAAGAAACGAATGACCGTTTCTTTGGCTGTACCCACAATAGACGATAAATCTTCACGAGAAATGGCTATTGAAAAAGTGCTTTCTCCCTCTTTCTGAAACGTTGTTTTTAGTAATAATAAGGCTTCTGCCAGGCGTTCACGCACAGGTTTCATCGCTAAATGAACAAATTTGTCTTGGGTTTCGCCGAGCGATTTTGCCAACATACGCATCAAATCGTTGGTCACTTGTGTATTATTGGTAAGCAAATCGTTGAATTCGGAGGCTGGAACAAAGCAAACATCGCAGTCGTCCATCGCCACAGCCGAAGCAGTGTATTTTGAGTTGTCAATTAAAGAGCGAAAACCCAAGGTGTCCCCCTGCTTGGCCAAACGGATGATTTGTTCTTTGCCGTCTGAGGCCATTCTACTTACTTTTACTTTACCACTGTAAACACAGAAAATACCCAGAGGACGATTGCCTTCATGGAAAATGACTTGTCCCTTTTTGTAGGTATTAAAACATTTGGTTTCCGAAAGTGTCGATAGCTCCGTTGCCGAGCAACTTTTGAATAAAGAAGTATGCTTGAATTCGCAAGATTGGCAAGATGGTGTACTTGGTCTGGTCATGGTTACAATGTGCGTTAATACTGATAAATATCATTCAACGAAATTGCATAAAATCAATTCGTTCAACTATGATTTTACTCAGTTTTTTCCCTTATGTTTCTCATGTTGTTTCTATGGACAGGCCTTCATCTTTGTTGTGGTATTTGTAAAATGTAAAATAATTAAGAAGATGGAAACTGTTATTTCAGCCCCTGCCACCTGTTACCATTGCGGTAACGAATGCCCCGACGAGACGATTCATATTGAAGAGAAAAACTTTTGTTGTGACGGTTGTAAAACAGTTTACCAGATTCTTGATCAAAACAATTTATGTCAATACTACGAAATTGATAAAACTGCAGGCGTTCGTCCACAAATTGCTCGTTTAGCCTTCTTGGATAATGCTGAAATTATTAATCAATTAATTGATTTTCAGAATGATGAAATAATTAAAATAAGCTTCTATATCCCTTCTATCCATTGCAGTTCGTGTTTGTATTTACTCGAAAATCTCTACAAAATTCACCCTGCTGTTCGTTCTTCTAAGGTAGATTTCTTACAAAAACAAGTGGTTGTTACCTTCGAGAAAAAAGCTCTTTCTGTCCGTGAATTATGTGAGTTGCTGACCTCTTTGGGCTATGAACCCCTTATTAGTTTGAACGATGTTGTAAAGGAAAAACAAGCTCCTTCCTACCGAAAACTATTGACTCAAGTAGCTGTGGCGGGTTTTTGTTCGGGTAATATCATGCTCTTTAGTTTCCCTGAATATTTAGGGCTACAAGACGATACCTACAAACATTTATTTGGGTATTTGAATATTATTTTAGCCTTGCCTGTGGTATTCTACTCGGCTTCGGGGTATTTTGATTCGGTTTGGAAGAGCCTTAAAAAAGGAATTATCAACATTGATTTTCCGATTTTGTTGGGAATTTTGGTCGCCTTTTTCAGAGGTACTTACGAAGTGCTTTTCTTGGATGGAGCAGGGTATTTTGATTCCCTGACGGGCTTAGTCTTCTTTCTGTTGATTGGAAAATGGTTTCAACAAAAAACCTTTAATTTCTTATCCTTTGAACGAGACTATAAATCCTATTTTCCCTTGGCTGTTACTCGTTTAGTGCTTGGCAAAGAGGAGGCGATTCCTGTGAATAATTTGAAGAAAGGTGATAAAATCATCGTGCGTAATGGCGAGTTAATTCCTGCCGATTCGATGCTTTATAAAGGAATGGCTTCGATTGATTATAGTTTTGTAACAGGAGAAGCGGCTTTAGAAAATAAAAAAGTAGGTGATTTCCTATATGCAGGTGGTCGTCAGGTAGGGGAGAGTATCGAAATGGAAGTCTTGAAAGAAGTTTCCCAAAGTTATTTAACCCAACTTTGGAACAACGATACCTTCCAAAAAGAACAAGAAAGCGGGATTAAAACCTTTGCCGATTTGGTCGGAAAATACTTTACAATTTCGGTGTTGACCTTAGCGACGCTTGTGGGTACGTATTGGTATTTCCACGATGCCAGTCGAGTGATGAATGCTTTCACGGCTATTTTGATTATCGCTTGTCCTTGTGCTTTGTCGTTGAGTTATCCCTTTGCCTTAGGAAATGGCTTACGTTTGTTAAGCAAAAAACATTTTTATCTCAAAAATGCGGAGGTCATTGAAACCATGGCTCATTGCGATACCATTGTGTTTGACAAAACGGGAACTCTGACAACCTCAGAAGGAAGTTTACCTATTTTTCATGGACTTCGTCCCTTGACGGCTTTTGAGCAAATGATGGTTGGTTCGTTGGTGCGTCATTCGTCGCACCCGATTTCTCAAAAAATTAAAGAACTATACCACGAGCCTAAAGCCTTAGCCATTGAAAATTTTGAAGAAATTGCAGGAAAAGGCATTAAAGGAACGTATCATGGACATCAGTTAGTACTAGGTTCGTACCAGTTGGTAGTACCAGAAAGTTTACCTTTAGAAAGTAGCTTTAAAGCGAGCGTTGCTCACCTTAAAATTGACGACAATTACTTGGGTTATTTCAGTTTGCCGAACCATTATCGTGAAGGAATCGAAAGCCTGATGCAGCAGGTACAAGGCAAGTACGATACGTATTTACTTTCGGGAGATAATAATGCCGAAAAACATAATTTGTTGGCATGGTTTGGCGATACTACCAAAATGCGATTTGAATGTAGTCCCCAAGATAAGCTGAACTTTATCAAGAACTTACAAGCAAAAGGTAAAAAAGTCATGATGGTTGGCGACGGCTTAAACGATGCAGGAGCCTTGAAACAAGCCAATGTGGGCATTGCCATTACGGATGATACCCTCAACTTTACGCCATCAAGCGATGCCATTTTGGAAGCCCCTTTCTTGAATCAGTTACCTTCATTTTTAGCATATACCAAAGATGCCTTAACCGTGATTCGAGTAAGTTTTGTAGTTTCGTTGGTGTACAACTTTATTGGCTTGACTTTTGCGGTATCAGGAACATTGTCACCTGTAGTCGCAGCTATATTGATGCCAATTAGTTCAGCCACCATGGTCTTGATTGCTACCACAGGAATGATTTGGAGAGGAAAGAAGTGGTTAGGTGTATAAGAACTGAAACTGTTAAAATTTAGATTATATAGTATGAGAATGGTACAGCCTGTTAGGTTGTACCATTTTTTTATGCTTAACTTTTGGTAATTAATTTGTACTATTTCTAGGTAGTATATTTCCGATTGAAAGGGGGTGTGTTAAATTTTTAATAAATTTAGTATTTGTTTTTTATTGCAAAAAGCTCTTGATTTAACAAATTTAGGGCTTTTTGTTAATGTTTTGGTTACAGAGTTCTATGGTGGGGTATTCTACCTTTGTAGTCCTAATTCCACAAGAAAGGTTTTGTCTAGTTGTATTTTTATTAGAATAGAGAAACTGTTGAATTAGGAGAATACTCAACCATACTCATCAAATCAACATGAACAAACTGTACCCCGTACTGAATAAACACGTAGCTCTTAGTGTTTTGTTTGGTATATCGTTCGGTCTAACGCTTAATCCGTTAACAGCCAACGCTAACCTAACCCCTTCTTCATCCCTTGTTGCTGAAGCACCCATTAAAGGACGAGTGCTTGACGCAAAAACTAAAGAGCCTCTTATTGGTTGTACTATTTTTGTAAAAGGAACGAAAAAAGGAACAACAACGGACATCAAAGGTGATTTTAAATTAGTAACAGACGCTCAGGCGACAATTGTCATCAGCTTTGTAGGTTACGAAAAACAAGAAATTGCCCTTGGTGGTAGAAATGTAGTAGAAGTACTTCTAAAATCAACAACTTCCGATTTAGATCAGGTGGTGGTCATTGGTTATGGTAGTTCTTCTAAAAAGGATGTATCTGCTTCGATTAAAACGATAAAAAGTGCTGATTTCAATCAGGGTATTATCAACTCTCCCGAACAATTATTACAAGGTAAAGTATCTGGGGTAAATGTAACGTCTGCCAGTGGTGAACCAGGAGGAACGTTGAACATCACCGTGCGTGGCCCAGGTGGAGTACGTACAGGAAGTACTCCTTTATTTGTAGTCGATGGTTTTGCCTTAGACAACTCAAGTACGGGTGGAGCAACCAATCCATTGAACTACTTAAACCCACAAGACATTGAAACAATCGACGTATTGAAAGATGCTTCGGCAACGGCTATTTACGGGGCAAGAGGTGCAAATGGGGTCGTGTTGATTACTACCAAAAAAGGAAAGTCGGGTTTCTCTACCTTCAATTATTCGGCAAGCTATGGTATCTCGACCATGGCAAGAGCTTTGAATGTGTTTAGTGCAGACGAATACCGCAAGCAAGTTCCCGCAGTGGGAGGCGTGTTGGAAGACCTAAAAGGTAATACGGATTGGCAAAAAGAAATTAGTAGAACAGCCATTACACAAAACCACAACGTATCCTTTGGTGGTGGAGCTGATAGATTGACGTATTATGCTTCCTTTGGAATTCAGAACCAAGAAGGTATTTTGAAGAATAGCCAAATGGACAGATATTCGGGACGTATCAATGCGAGCCAGAAGTTCTTAAATGACCGTTTGACGGTTGACGTTAATTTGAATGCGTCGCAAACGTATAACGAACGTCCTCCAATTTCTTCAATCATCGGTAGTGCTCTTTCGGCAAACCCAACGTATCCTGCTTATGATAGCAAAGGAGCAATTGCCTTGTACCAGTCGGTGACAAACCCTTTGATGACGCTAAAATTGCAGAAAGACATTACGACGATTACTCGTTTGGTAGGTAATATTTCTCCGTCTTTCAAAATCATGGATGGCTTGGTCTATAAGTTGAACTTCGGTATTGATAATTCTAGTTCTGCTCGTGACCTACAATCGTTGGCAAATGCAGTGCCGCAACAAGATGGTCGTTTAGAAACTATCAATATTTACAATACGAACCGTCTGATTGAAAACTACTTGACTTATACCAAAACGATTAAAGACCATGGTTTTTCTGCCTTATTAGGACATTCGTATCAGCGAATTTTCTTACAAGGACGTTCGTACAGCATTAACAAATTCCCGATTTCGGATATTGAACCCATCTATAACCCGGGTTTAGGACAAGAGTTAACCTTGACTAACAACAAACCAACGGGCTATGCTCAAATCAACGAGTTACAGTCGTTTTTCTCCAGAGTAAATTATCAGTATAAAGACAAATATTTGTTTACCGCTACGGTCAGAGCAGACGGTTCTTCTAAGTTTGGTGATAAAAACAAATACGGTATTTTCCCTTCGTTCTCGGCAGGTTGGAGAATTTCGGAAGAAGATTTCTTGAAAGGTTCTGTCGTAAATAATTTAAAAGTAAGAGCAGGTTGGGGAAAGACAGGGAATCAAGAAATCCCTTCAAAAATCACGCAAGCACGTTTTACTTCTTCGGTTTCAGGTACAACAAGTTACCCGCTTAGCGAAACAGGAACTTATCCAGCAGGGACATCCTATTCTCGTTTGGCAAACCCAACCATTCAATGGGAGCAGTCAACACAAACGGATTTAGGTTTAGATTTCGCTTTCTTAAACGGAGCTTTATCAGGTACGATTGATGCCTTTCATAAAGTATCAGGAAATATTTTGTTAGAAGTAATTCCGTCTGACCCCGTACAACCAGCAGGTACGTATTGGACAAATGTGGATAACATGACGATTACCAACAAAGGTTTAGAACTTGAGTTGAACTACCGTCGTAACAACTTAAACGGCTTGACTTATGAAGTAGGTGGAAACGTTACTTTCATCAAAAACGTGGTAGATAATTCGCCTTATACCGTTATTCCATCGGGTTCTGCTTCGGGTTCTGGTTTAACCTCTGCAACGATCAATGGGTATGTGAACGGACAACCGATTGGTACATTTTTCTTGAAAGAATTCTTAGGATTTGACGACAAAGGATTAAGCATTTATCGTGATACCAACGGCGATGGCGTAGTAGGAGACAACGATCGTATTGCAGCAGGAAGTGCCCTGCCGACGCAACAGTTCAACTTATTCGGACGCTTAGGTTACAAAGGCTTTGATTTATCGGTAAACTTTAATGGCGTGTCTGGAAACAAAATCTATGACAACACGACCAATGCCAATTTCTACAAATTAAGACTATCGAAAGGTATCAACACAACGCCAGAATCAATTGCTTCTGCCAATGAATCGGTAAACAATGCAGCACCTGTTTCAACAAGATTTTTGAAAGATGGAGCGTTCTTCCGTTTAAATAACTTATCCTTAGCGTATAGCTTCGACACGAAAAAGCTAGGAATGAACAAGTGGATTCCGGGCTTGAAACTTTCGGTAACGGGACAAAACTTGTTCGTCATTACTAAATACAATGGCTATGATCCAGAAGTAAACACAGACGGTTCAATCAATGGGATTACCTCGTATGGGATTGACTATTTAAGTTATCCAAAAGCAAAAACGGTAATGTTTGGGCTTAATGTTTCTTTCTAAGAAATTGAATATTGACTATTTTCAAAAGACTTTCAATCATGAATCATAAATTAAGTATCTATTTTGTGTTGATAACTGCCTTGTTGTTAGGTAGTTGTTCAAATCTTCAAGAACAGGTTTTGGATGAAACCTTTACTTCGAGCTTGTCGGAAAAAGAAGTAGCTGATGGAACATTAGCTCCTGTGTATGCCCTGTTACCAAGCATTTTTACACATACCAACTATTTTGCCATTCAAGAAATCTCTACGGATGAGGCTATTTTACCTTACCGAGGAGGAACAGATTGGGGCGATAACGGGATTTATATCGCTATGCACCAGCATACCTATTCTGCCAATGACCCTAACTTGAGAAGTACATGGAACTTGATTCTACAAGGGATTTCTCGTTCGATTACGGCTATCAATACCTTGAAAGATGCTAAGTCAGGGTCAGCACCCATGTATTTGGCAGAAGCAAGAGGGATGAGAGCGTATTACTCGATGTTAACGCTTGATTTGTTCGGAATGGTTTTCGTAAAAGATGATGTAGGCGAAACGTCTAAAATCATTAGAGGTACAGAAGCCGTTGAATACATTAAAAGTGAGTTGTTGGCAGTTGAACCAAATTTATCTACTGCGGCAATTGTAGGTTCTGGTCGTTTAACGAAGGCAGGTGTTTGGGGCTTGTTAGCGAGATTGTATTTGAATAATGCCGTTTATAGCGATGTATATGCGGCAAAACCAACGTTTAAGTCGGAAGACATGGACAAGGTAATTGAATATTGCGATAAAGTAATTGCGTCGGGGCAGCACCAATTATCGACTGATTATTTCGCTATTTTTGGTAATGATAACCATAACAATAAAGAAATTCTTTTTGCAGTTGACCAACGTGCTGATTTGAATGGACATAACCGTTTAGCGTATTTCTCATTGTCGGGAGACCAGTTTCCTTTGCCTGCGTTCCCTGGTGCTAACGGAACCGATGGCCCAGCGATTACTCCTGATTATTACCGTACTTGGGCGAATGCTTATGCTCCCCAAGACCCAACAGTTGACCCACGTTTCTACAAACAAAATCTTTCTATCTACTCAAATTTGGCAGATTCTTGCGTAGATGCAGCGAGTTTCAACATTAACAGAGGTATTTTAAGAGGACAACAATACGGGTTGATTCGTAAAAACGGAGCATTCTTGAAATGTGCAGATGGTAAAATGAAAGTGGGAAAATTGTATAACGATACTAGAAATAGACCAACATTGGAGGTGAACTTTACCGAACAAGTAGATTTTACTGTTGCAGGAAGTAACCATAATACAGGCTATCGTGTAGAAAAGTATGAATTTAGCAAGAAATCGTCGAGTGGTAGAAACTTAGGTGAAGCGGACATTGTGATTGTTCGTTTGGCAGATATTTACTTGATGCGTGCCGAAGCTAAATTGAGAAAAAGTAACGACGTGAGTGGAGCTTTAGCCGATGTGAACACGGTAAGAGCAGCAAGAACTTCATCGAAAGTTGCTCCAGCCCTTACTACAATGTCCTTAGATTTATTATATCGTGAAAGAGGTTTTGAATTTTATTGGGAGATGTTAAGAAGATCAGATATGATTCGTTTTAACAAATACGAAGATTCATGGACAGAAAAAACGAATACGGACATCTCGAAGCGTTTGTTCCCAATTCCTCAAACAGCCATTGACGGAGCGTCGAATATTCCAGGTTATTTGAAACAAAACAAAGGTTATTAATCAACAACTGAGTACCATAAATTTAGCCCCCGACTCTTTCGCTTTAGGAAGAGTCGGGGGCTTGTTTTTGTTGGAACTCGTATATTTGAAAGATGGTTATATCGCAAAGTTTCACAGAGAACCGCAGAGAGCCACAAAAATAAAATAGCTACAAAAATCCGTGATACGAAGATAATTCCTGTCTATGAATTCCATTTAGCGGGAGAATTCATTCACCCGTGTAAGTTATAATGTCAAACTGATTACTCTCACTCCAATTCAGCACTCATTCGGGAAACCCTTCAAGAAGAGTTCCCGAAAAAGTGATGAATGCTTATTGACCCAAACAACGAATGATTTTATGATAAATGTCCGTGTTTTCATAAAACCCTTGAAACAACGAAGCATTTAAACCATAAGCAAATACCATCACAGGAATGCCTGTGTGGTCAGGGGAGGCAAATGCTCCTTCTAGTTGCCCTGTCTTAAAATCACCGCCGTGGAGGGTTAAGCCTCCTGTTTCATGGTCTGCGGTCACCAACACCGTAGTTTCGCCATTTTTGTCGGCAAATGCCATTGCTTTACCAATCACATGGTCAAAATCAACCATCTCTTCTGCCACATAGTCAAGGTTGTTGGCATGACCGCCGTTATCAATTTGTGAGCCTTCAACCATCAAAAAGAAACCCTTTGGATTATCTTTGCTTAGTTGTTCAATCGCTTTATCAAAGGCTTCTGCCAAGAATGTTCCTCTTCCTTTAGATTTTGCACGTACTTCGTTATCGTTTACCAAGACCAGCGTTTTAACCGCTTTTTTAGTACTCGGCAATTCCGAAATATTCGTTAAAAATTCAATGTTTGGGTTATTCTTTTTCATGTCATCACTTAACAAACGTTGCCCAGCACCGATGGCTAAATTAACAGGACTCGTCAATAAGTCTTTGAAAATTTCACCCTCCCAGTTACGTTCTGGCTGATGAGCATAAAAGCCCGAAGGCGTTGCTCCTGTGATATTTTCTACGACAACCAACCCTGTTTTGATTTGTTTTTTGGCTAAGGTTTCAGTCATATTGACTAAGTTATTTCCCAAACTATCGACACCTAAATAACGATTTTTGGTTTTTGTTCCCGTTCCCATAGCCGTTGCTCCTGCGGCCGAATCGGTGTGGAAATTATCTGCCGAATTGGTCTTAGACAAACCAATATACTTCATCTTAAAAACATTTAATTGAGCATGATTGGCCGTAAAACCCGCATACATCTGAGCTAAGCCCATACCGTCGCCAATCAGTAAAATGACATTTTTCGATTGCTTCTGGATTCCATCTGTTTTATACGTAGGGGCATAGCTTTGATAGCTTGGATTTTGAAAAATCGCTGTGTTTTGTGGTAGCTGATTGAGGTAACTAGCCAGTTGGTCAATTTTATCCGTTCCCAACCAATCGACTTGTAATTTTATGAGGTGAGCATATACCGTTCTATTGTCGGGCGTTGCCCAAAAACGCACTTTTTTCCCCTGAGCATGAACCGCTTGAACAAAGGCTTCTGCCTTTTTGTATTCATGAGTCGGCAATTTTCCTAAACCATTCCACAACGAAAACTTACGGAATGAGTCACTAATTAAAGGTACTCGCTCTTGTAAGTCAGCAGGAATTTTTTCATCCAAACGTCCATCAAAATAAAAGATTTCGTCGAACTGTCCCCACGTACTAGGAGCGGGGCGTTCTCCACTGATAACCAATTGAATCGCATTCGGATTATGCTTGCGGTCGAAATAACTTTTATAGGGTAAAAGCAATTTTTGAAGTTCCGTTAAGGTTGGAATGCCTTCCGTTTTTAAATCAATCAATAACTGAAATGGGCGAATACTACCATTGATAGCAACCTCTCGCAAAATAGGCTCAAGGTACAAGGCTTTAAAGCTACGTTCTGGTTTAATTTCGTTGGGTTCGTGGGCAACGCAGAGGGTATTTTTTGCCCAGTAAACGTCTGCTTCTATTGAGCCGAACCCTGCTGCAAAAGCTTGATAAAAAGCCTGTTTCTGCTCATAATCGTTATGCGAATGGGCTTTACTAACATCGTAGTTTGTTTGTGCAAAAAGCGTAAAATGACCAATGAAGGCCGTCAAGAGAAAAAAAGTTTTTTTCATCAGATTATAATGTTCTGTTGTTTTTAAATGCTATCAGCTTGCGACGCATAGTCGAAAAGCTTTATCATTTCTTTGAGTGTCAAAGCTTATGAGATGGCATTTCATGAAGATAATTTTTGTGAAGAAGGTAATTCTTTACTTGAGTACAGGACTACCAAAACAGTCCCTAGTGTATTCCTCAGCAAATTGACTGATTTTTATCATATTTAGATTAAGCGAGTGTTAATAGTTTTGTAAGAAATAAACCCTTATTGTTTTCACTATCATTTTTAAATATGGCAATCTTTTTATTTTTTGTAGCCCATTGGTATTTATCACTTTTCTCCCAAACTTTTTTCCTTCACCGTTATGCTGCTCACCAGATGTTTACGATGTCGAAAGGTTGGGAAAGGTTCTTCTATATCATTACGTTTATTACCCAAGGCTCGTCTTTTTTAAGTCCTAAAGCCTATGGCATTATGCACCGCTTGCACCATGCTTACGCAGATACCGAAAAAGACCCGCACTCGCCTTCGTATTCCGATAATTTGTTTGACATGATGTTGAAGACAAAAGATTATTACAACGATGTGTTGAATGACAGAGCGAATATTGAAGAGAAATTTAAGAAAGGAGTTCCGAATTGGATGTTCATGGAACGTCTTGGGGATCAGTGGATTGTCCGTTTGGCTTGGGGTACTTTGTACGTATTGTATTACATGAAATTTGCGACTCATAACTGGGAATATGCTCTGTTACCCATCCACTTTTTGATGGGGCCAGTACACGGTGTCGTTATCAACTGGTTTGCTCACAAATATGGTTATGTGAATTTTGTAGTGAACGATACGGCAAAAAACTTGTTACCTTTTGATTTCTTGATGATGGGTGAGTCATACCATAATAATCACCATAAATTAGGTGGTCGTGCAAATTTCGGCGTAAAATGGCATGAGTTTGATCCAACCTATCCCGTTATTTTACTCCTTAATTCCTTGCATATCATTAAGTTGAAAAAGAATAACGACTTAAATTATATGTAGTTTTTTAATGCGTAATGATTAATGGATAATGATGAATGTGTAATGGATAATGCGTAATTATGCCACACTATTAAGTTTATTGTTTTTATTTAATTAGTTGATTAATAGTGGTTTGTAATAGTTCATTGAGCATATTGATTCATCATTACACATTTACCATTACGCATTATCCACTACGCATTACACATTAATCATTACGCATTTTAAAAAACACCAATACTACGATATGTCTTTTGAAGCCAAAACCTTTACGCTAGGGGAGCAGATTACTCCAGAACAGCAGGCGTATTTCGACCAATATGGTTTTTTACATTTCAAAAATTTCATTTCAAAAGAAACCGTTCAACTGTTTATTCAGGAAGCTCAACGAGTGGAAAAAAAATGGCTTGAAGAGGGTGTGGAAAAGGTAAATGGAATTCCTTTGAAGTTTGGAAAAGATGAAAAAGGTAATCCGATGATTCAACGAATGTGTTTTCTGTCGAAACACAGCCCCGTTCTACACGAATATTTACAAGATCCTCGTTTAAAGGCTTTATTGACGCTGGTGAAGGATAATAATAATCGCATAGGCGAAGATGAAAAAGATGGTCTCGTATTCAATCACTATGTCAATGCGGATAATTCTAAATTCTCGCAAATGGGTTGGCATACCGACAGCCCAAGAGATTTGTTTTTAGGACAAAAAATCTTGAAAATGCTCAACGTGGGAACTCATTTGGATGACTGCCCGTTTGAAAATGGAGGCTTACGAGTACTGCCAGGCACGCATACGCTCGGCAAAATGAAGGTCTTATTCTTGAAAAAACAATTCATCGACCATAATCCCGATGCCAACGAAGTAGGTTTAGACATCGAAGCAGGAGATTTAACTGTGCACGACGGTGATCTTTGGCATCGTGTGGAAGTATGTCCTTTTACGGGAGAAAAATCTCGTAGAAGAGTAATGTATATTCCAATTGTGCAGGGAAAAGTGCAAAAGAAGAATGCGATGAGTAAAACTCCTTTCTATCATAAATTGGGTAAACTGATTGTTAAATAGCCGTGTAGCTATTCGTAAAACAAGCATTTGTTGCCTATCAACATCATGAAAAACGACATACAAAACAGAGCCGACATCGAATTAATGGTTAACAGTTTCTATGACAAAATACGTCAGAGTGAAGCACTTGGACTTATTTTCGATGGGATTGCCAAAGTAGATTGGTAGAAACATTTACCCAAAATGTACAGCTTTTGGGAAATGATTGTTTTTGGAAAAGATGGGTATGAAGGACATCCTTTTCGTCCGCATTTGGCATTAAATAATGTACATCAGTTAACACCTGATCTTTTTGCAGAGTGGATTGAGACGTTTTGTGCAACTGTTGATGAGCATTTTGAAGGCGAAAAAGCAATGGAAGTGAAAATGAGAGCCAAAAATGTCGCTCTTTCATGGGCATATAAAATTGATTACATGAACCAAGTAAATGCGGAAGTTCAGTAAGATTTGTTCGGTAATAAATGAAATAAGAGGTATGCTAAAACCTCAACTTTCCTGATAGCAAAAGCCCATTGGAATTATTCACCGTAATTCCAATGGGCTTTTGCTATTATTACTAAAAATAGGATGGTCAACAACTTAACGATGCCCGAAAATAGCAGATCCTACACGAACTAAGGTAGAACCCTCTTCGGCAGCAATCAAATAATCGCCCGACATCCCCATAGAAATTTCGCTTAATGCCACGTTTTCTGTATTTGTAAACGTGCTTTTTAACGAGTCAAAAAAGGTTTTTAGTCCTCTAAATTCAAGTCTAATTTGGGTTAAATCATCGGTGTTGGTAGCCATTCCCATTAGCCCAACAATTCGGATATTTTTCATCGCTTTGAAACTTTCCGACTCTAATAGGGCTATCGCTTCCTCTTGAGATAGTCCAAATTTTGTTTCTTCCTTCGCAATGTAAATTTGCAATAAACAATCAATCACTCGTGCGTGTTTAGCTGCCTGTTTATCAATTTCTTGTAATAACTTGAGCGAATCGACCGAATGAATCATAGAAACAAATTCAGCCATGTATTTTACCTTGTTGGTTTGTAGATGCCCAATTAAATGCCATTGGATATCTTTGGGTAATACTTCCCATTTACTAACCATTTCTTGGACTTTATTTTCTCCGAAAATTTTACAATTGGCGTCGTAGGCTTCTTGCAATAATTCAATCGGTTTGGTTTTTGTGACAGCAATTAATTTGGCTGAAGTCCCTTCAAGACTGTTAAGGATGGTGTGGATATTTTCTGCTATATTCATCTCAATATGGTTGAAGCAATGAGTTACAAAAGTAAAGAAAAATGCTCACTAATGAATTCGATAAAAGAAGTAAATCCACTTCTCGAACGGATAATTATACGCAAGTTTGAGCACATTCAGAATAAACTTGCTGAAAGAAGGGCGAAGGTTTTGCTTTTTTCGTCTAAAAATCTGAGTTTTGTTAAATCAAACAGAAACCCAATATTCATATCCAGAACCAATGGAGTATAATCCAAATAGAAAAAGTGAACAGAAATTGAAAATAGCCGTCGCAGTTTTGGCTATTTTGACAGCAGCATTAGGCTTTTTGTATTTCAGCGAGCGTCAACAAAATCGCAAAGGGGAGGAGCTTACCGCTGCTCAGGCAAAAGAACTTTTATCTGCCAACACGAAATTAGACTCTATCGAAAACCAACTCAACGCTAAAATCGTTGAAATCAAAATGTTGGGAGGAGACGTAGAAGAGCTAATGGAAGCAAAGCAACAGTTGGAAGAAGACAAAGTTGCTCTGCAAAAAATGGACGGATTTACGATTAAAAAGTACGAAGAGAAAATTCGTGACTACGTGAAGTTGCTAGGTAAGAAGGATGTTGAAATCGTTAGACTTCGTAAGGAGAATGGTATTTTGGTCGCTCAGAATGACTCACTTAGCCGTGAGGCAAGAAGTTTGATTGACGGGATTTCGTATGCCCAACGAGCATTGAGCGATTCGGCCACCACGTATTCGAGCCGTCAGAAAGAACTTGCCGACAGAGCAAAAGAAATGGAAGCGAAGAATAAAGAGTTATCTGAAAAGGTATCTCAAGCCGCAGCCCTTCGTGCCGAAAATATCAACGTTTATGCGATTTCTACCAAAGGAAAAGAAAGTGATGGTGGAGTGTATAAATCGAAGAAAGTAGATAAGGTGCGTATTACGTTCTACTTACAGGAAAATGCCATTGCAACGAAAGAGGCTAAAACGGTTTACTTACGTTTAATTGAACCATCAGGAGCAACGATTGCCGATATGGCAACGGGCTCAGGTACTTTTAACTACAGAGGAAGAGAAACTACGTACACCGCCAAACAGCGTATTACGTTCGATAATTCTCACCAATCGGTGGAATTTGTGTACAGCAGAGGTCAGGCCTATAAAGAGGGTAAACACATTATTGAATTATACTCAGAAGGTTACCGCATTGGTGAAGGTGTATTTGAGGTAAAGTAATCGAAAAACTATTCGTCTTAGACAGCCCCAAAGGTTCTACTTTTGGGGCTGTTTTGGTGATTATTCCCTGCTAAGTTGTCTGACTGTCAAAAAGTTTGCAAAATAGCGTTTGCTTTTGCCAATTAAAAGCCCTAATTTTGCAGTCCTTTAATAAAACAGTTTTTAAATATACATATTTATGGAATTACGTAATTATGAAACGGTATTCATCTTAACTCCCGTTTTGTCAGAACAGCAGACAAAGGATACCGTTGAAAAATTCAAACAAGTTTTGACCGAAAATGGTGCGACAATCGTAAGAGAAGACGCATGGGGTGTTCGTAAGCTGGCGTACCCTATTCAAAACAAGAACACTGGTTACTACCAAATTTTTGAATTTGAAGCAGATCCAACTTTAGTAGCTAAATTAGAATTAGCTTACAAACGTGACGAAAAAGTAATTCGTTTCTTAACTACCGTTCTTGATAAGCACGCAGTAGCTTACAACGATCGTAAGAGCAAAGGTTTAGTAGGTAAAAAACAAGAAGAAACAAAGAAGGAGGCTTAATTCACCATGACATTAGTAAACGAACCAGTTGACAAAAGCGTAGTACGCAAGAAATATTGCCGTTTCAAAAAATCAGGCATCAAGTATATCGACTACAAAAACCCAGACTTCTTATTGAAGTTGGTTAACGAGCAAGGAAAAATTCTTCCACGTCGTATCACAGGTACTTCATTGAAATACCAACGTAAAGTGGCTACTGCC
>JACCDQ010966653.1_pt1 | contig 18338 bp, 22 predicted proteins | sample 7446031 | NCBI WGS metagenome assembly JACCDQ01 (sample SAMN15323442, study PRJNA562643) | freshwater metagenome | isolation source: river surface water | place: USA:Blue River Watershed | collected 2017-08-17
AGCATGGGATAAATTTATTAATTTTGGTATTACTGAAGATAATATTGAAGAACCTATTATTTCTAGAGATACATTAAATTCAAATGAAATACCAGATTCTACACCTATTTTCATTTCAACAAAAACAAAAATAATTTATTTAAATGTTTCCATTGATTTAAAGGATTTATTTTGGAAATTACCTATGATTAATTATGACACATTAGATGAAGGTATTATTAAAAAAGAATTTAGATTTAATTTTGTATCCAAAGAAGAAGTTACAGAATTTGAAGAAAATATTCAAATTATGAATAATAATAATGTTAAAAATTTAAATGTAGTCGTTTTAAATCAAATTAATAATCCAACTGGAAGAGTTAAATTTAAAGATATTCGAAAAGTAGATATTGGTATTTGTAAAAATGATTTAATAAAAAACAAAAATAAAAATAATAAAAATGAAAAAAAGACAAAAAACGCATTTTATAATAGTTTTGTAATTATTTATCGTATATTTATTGATGATAAATACAAAGAGTTTCATATTAAAATGTTTAATACAGGTAAAATAGAAATTCCAGGTATTCAAACCGAATCTTCTGTAGATTTAATTATGCAAAAATTAATTGGTATATTAAATCCTTATTATAATGAACCAATTTATGAAAATGAAAGAACAACTATTTTAATTAATTCAAACTTTTCTTGTAATTATTATATTAATCGAGAAAAGTTATTTAATATTTTAAAAACAAAATATGAAATTGGAGGAAATTATGATCCTTGTAGTTATCCAGGAATTCTGTGTAAATATAAAATTGAAAATAAAAAAGTATCTTTTATGATATTTAGAACAGGAAGTGTTTTAATTGTAGGTAAATGTAATGATGATGATGTAAATTGTATTTATCAATATTTAATAAAGTTATTTAAGGATGAATATAATGAAATATGTGAATTAAATTCTATTATTCTCCCGAAAAAAATTAAGAAAAAAGTTAAAAAAACTATGTTTCTAAAAAGTTAAAATTTATTTGATTAGTTCAAAAAACAAAAAAAAAATAATAGAATGTTATAAAAATATGGCATCATCAGTTCCAACTAATTCTAATAATGCAACTGTCACTAGTTCTGAAATATTACCATCTCAAAAATTAGCATTACACGCATTTAAAAACGCTATTGAGAAAGAAAAACCAATTTTACTTGATTATTGGAAAGATTCTCATTTAGGAAAAATTTCTATTTGTGTAACTGAAGATGGAAATAAAATTCTATTAAAAAATAAAGATGAATACACTAGTTCTATTTCAAGTATGTCAAAAGCTGGTAATGAACTTATGGTAATTACTGAAAATTCTATTTACTTAATTTCAGCTAATGTAAAAACTAGAAAAATTGTATCTCAAATGTTACAGAGTGAATAATTTATTTTTTTAATAATGAAAACTCAATATTTTTTCCATTATAATTTAAATAAAAAACATCTTTATTTTTTAATTCATTAAAAATATATTCTAATTTAGAATTATTTAGATTTTCATTAAAATTAACAATTGTTGATAATTCATTTTCTGTTTTTATAATACTTTCAATCATACAATCTTGTTGAAAATATTGGTCTAAAACAATTGTAATATAATTACCATATTCGCTTTTTACCAAAACACTAGGATAACTCGACATCTAAATATAACAATGTCTATATTATAATTAATATAGAACTAGTTTTAATTAGTTTATCATTTATTTTATATTATTATTTAATTAAATAATATAAAGTTTTTGATTTTTTATTATAAAATATGAGTAATGAAAATATGGATAATCACGTTCTACTTATTAAAACCGTTCAAATTGCTCCTTTTCGAACATTAATGACCGCATTAAAAGACATCTTATTGGAAACTAATATTACATTTCAAAAAGATGGACTAAGAATCATTAATATGGATAAATCACAAACAATTATTGTTCATTTACATTTATTAAGTAGTAATTTTGAATATTACGAATGTAATAAAGATAAAATTATTGTAGGGGTTAATATGTTTCATTTATTTAAACTTATAAGCACTATTGATACGGATGAAACACTTTCTATATATATTGAAAAGGATGACTATAATAATGGTATTGTAGAGAATCTTGTATTAAAATTTGAAAATAAACAAAAAGAACAATGTAAAATTCAAAAATTAAAATTAATTGAGCCAGATCACGAAGAATTAACAATTCCAGATGTCAAATTTTCTTCTATTATTAATTTACCATCGAATGATTTTCAAAAAATTATTCGTGATTTACATTCAATATCTGACCGTTTAGAGATTAAATATATTAAAAATCAACTTATATTTAAATGTCGTGGAGCTTTTGCTAGTGCTGAAATTATTAGAAGCGAGTCAGATGGTATGGCTTTTATTCAAAAACATAATAAAGTAATTCAGGGGGAATTTTCTCTCAAAAATTTGAATTATTTTATTAAATGCACAAATTTATGTAATCAAATTGAAATGTATATGGAAAATGATTTACCATTAATTATTAAATATAATGTTGCTTCTCTCGGTGAAATTAAATTAGGTTTGGCACCTCTACCATCGAATAATTCTTAATAAAATATTATTTATTTTTCTTGTAATAATAAGTAATAAAAATAAGAAATATAATAATCATTATGATTGAACTAATTATAGTTCTTTTATATTTTCTTTGAGTTGTATTATTATTTTTCATATTTATATTATGAAAATATTTATCTCTCTTCCAAATGTTTTTTAAATAAACATCCATTCTTATCTAAATCATCAATCCCTTCAAAAACATTTGGATTCATATATTTACAACTATTCATCCAAATTTTAATAATACAAAAAGATTTTTTTGGAGAAATACTTATACCATTAATTGAATTTGAGATATCAACATTTTTTGTCAAACAGTTCCCAATTAATCTATAAAATAATTTTTTAAATATTCCTTCGATATCATTTTTATTATGAACTTTAAATGAAAAACCACCGCCATTTTTATTATTTTCATCTTCCCACATAGGTCTAATATTATCTTTCATAACAAAAATGATTGATTTTTTTATCAATTCAAAGTTAATTTCATTAATTAATAATATACTTTGTTCAAGATGTGTTAATTCTGTTATTTTATGATAACTTTCATAAGTCCAATCATCTGTATTATGTAAATGAATATAAAACCCCCACTTTTTGTCTAATTTATATTCATTCGTATCTTTAGTTTCAGACATAGACATATATATATTTAATATAAATATTATTTAAAATAAATTTTTAAATTCATTTATTATTTATCTTAATACTTTTTATTATTTTTATTATTTTTATTATAAAATATATAAATACAATAATATTTTATAATAAAATGAGTGAAACAATCGAACAAAATGATTTAAAAAGCCAAATTGAAGAATCTCTCATTAAAATGTTAATGAGACAAACTATTTATACTAGAGAAGAAGCTATCACCTCTTTTGAAAGAAACAAAACAATCGATAAATGTATTGAAGAATATCTAGGATATCAAAAAAAAGATGAACCTATTACTACTAACCAAGCAATATTTAAAACAATTAGAGATTTTTTTAATTAAAATATCATTTTTCTATAATTTCTTTTTTGAAGATTCATTTGATTATGTTTTTCTTTATCATAATTATTATCATAATCTATATTTACTTGTTTTATTGTATTATCAAACGGGTAATAACTATTTGTGAAAAATGTAATATCTAACATTCCAGTTATTTCATTTTTTGAATAAACTAAATTTTTTATATTTGACAATCCATCAAATATATTTTTATTTTTATATCTTTCACTATTTTTTGCTGAAATATCTTTTGACAATCCATCAATTAAATGTAATATTTCTTTAGAACCAAAACTATAAAATACATCTCTATTTATCTTCATATTATGTTCTAATGCTCTTTCATAAAATACAGAATCTTCCCACCCCCAAGACCACAACCCAGGAAATCCATTTAATTTTTCAAAATCTTCACCTCTTATGGAAAAAATACCACCCAAAGCAAATTTAAAACCATAAAAATGTTTTATTTCATTTGGTTTTACATCATAATTTAATAAGTCTTTTTTATAAGGCAATGTATCAACATCATTAAATATAAATATTATATTTTTATAATCATCTGGATATTTATTTTTAATGTATAAAAAACCACAATTCTTCATAGCTCCTCGATTAAAAGGATAATTATTATTTTGATTTGAAAAAATAATTTCATAACTATCTTTCGGGTAATCTTCTAATAAATAATCCATATATTTAATAAAAAAAAATTTATGTGCTTCTCTATCTCTATAAGGTATTATAAAAACATATTTAATCATTATAAAATAATCTTACATAATTTTATTAATAAAATATCTTTATTAAATCATATATTTTTTAATAATAACCGGAGGAATTAATTTGCTTTCGAATAATTCTAATTTTTTAAAACATTTATTAATGGTTACTTCACTAATTTGACTAATATTGTTTATTGATTTTTTACTTATATTTAAATTACATTTTTGACATACAAAATATACAATTCCTGCTGAAATAGAATGGGGTGTATTCTCTGGAATTAATTTTTGTTTTTCAACAATATTAGCTATAAACATACATAACTGTGTTAATTCGTTATTTATCGATAACTTACTACAATATCTATGAATAAATGATGATGGCGTAGAATTATGTAATACAGTCTTTTCATCAATATTTGTCTCTAAATCATTCAAAATATTTAATGCGTTTTTACATCCTTTTGTAGCACTTGTATTATCTAATTTGAAAATAGTTGCAATTTCTTTAGATGTTCTTGGAGTTTCATTTATACTACAAGATATATATATTGACGCAGCAAGTAAGCCATCTCGATTAATTCCTCTATATGTTTTAGCGTTAGAAATTTTATCGTAATATCTTATTGCGTCATCAATAATATTTCTAGGTATTCCAGAATTACTTGCATGTATACTAATCATTTGAAAATCATCATATTTAGATTTTTCTTTATAAGGCATCGATTGCCAATCAGTATATCTACGAATTTTTCTCATTTCATAGCTTGAATTGCTATTACACATAATTTTACATCCAAATGATGATTCTTTTAATAATGGATTTATCGGCATTCCACATCTAGTAGGGTCTGATGAGTTTGTATCATCAGCACCGTAAAATCTCCATTCAGCGCCAAAATCTAAAATATCTTTATAAATTTTACCACATTTTTTATTTGAACAACAATTAAATCCTTCATCAGATATAAATAATGGTTCATCGCATATTTCACAAATATTATCTGTAAAATCACTTAATAAACAACTATCTTCAACCTCACAATCATTTAAATTAGGTTTATCTAATTCTTTATCAAATAAATTCCATACATCTTTTAATAATTTTTGATTGGAAGAATTCATTTTTTACGATTATTTTTTTCAATTAGATTTAATTCAATTTTTATTTTATTATATTTGTCTATAATAAAATGGGTAATATTTTACCAAAAAATATAAATTTTTCGTTTGAAAAAAAAGATAATATAACACCTGAAGAAACATTAACATTATCTGGTCAAATTGATGATATTGCGATTCATTATATTTTAAAACAAAATACAATCGATTTACTAAGACTTTCTGATAAAGAATATTATGATAATTTAATTATTTTAACGAATAAAATATTTAATGAAAAATTATCTCCTTTTGAAATTGGGACTTTAAGCCATAAAATTAAAGGAGAAACTACCATACAAAGCGCCGTATTTGATTTAATACCTTCCAATGAAAAAATAAAAAATCAAATGATTCAAAATATATCAAAATATTACATTAAAATTTTAACAATTTATAGTGCGATTGTTTCTACAATTGATCCACAATATTCATATGAAGATGAAAATGGTGAAAAACAATTTTTTTATTTAAAAGATATTGAATCTTATAAAGAAATTCCACATAATTCTCAACCAATTTTATCGCAATTATCAAATCCAATGAATTTATGTAGAAAAAGAATTACTATTCTAAAAAATAAATTAGATATGAGCGATGAAAGTTTTGTAACATTAAATCCAGGAGAAAAAATATGTGAAACTCCTATGGTATTTAAATTAACCGATGAAATTGGAATTAAGGAATTAGATTTATTATATTACGATATTTTTGATTATGAAACAAAAGAATGGAGTAAACAAAGCAAAGAAATGAAAAAAAAATACAATAAAGATTTAACATTATTTTATCAGGTTTTTACTGGAAATAAAGTTAAACCAAAAGAAATTCAAAGTTTTAAAGATATTGAATTATTAGATTTTAAAGGATTAAATTATTGTAATGATACATTTTTTAAAAGAGATATGATGATTCCAAAACATCATCATTTAATTGAAAAATATTTACAAAAAATCAAATTAATTGAAGATACTACTTCTTTATTTCGACAAAAATTAATTACTATATTAAAACAGTTATTTTTGATAAAATCTGTCGAATCTAATGAACCAACCTATATGATAAATCCAGATTTAACTATGGATACTATTTTACAAATAGAAAATGAAACTAGAGATACAATTATTAAATTATATTCTAGTTGTGAAAGATATTTTATTCAAGCTATACTTATTTTTGAAGAATTATATGAAGAACAAAGTTTTAATATTTCAAATGAAAGGGAAAAAAATATTAATAAAAATACATTAAATATTCCTCCAGTTACTGAACCTAATATGGTAAGTAATAGTTTTTTTGAACCTTTATATAATCGACCGCTTAATACAAAAGAACCTCCAGAACAAACAATTACTCCTGATACAACTTATATTAATGAAACAAAAAAAACAAATGAATATGAATATATACCTAAAGAAGAACAATTATTTGAGTCGCCTAATACTTTTAAAAGTGAGACACCAATTCAATATCAAACACAACTAAAACCTCCAACACCAACTTATTCCTATAATCCATCTATTCCTTCTATTCTCTCTTCACAAGAAAAATCATTAACGCCTAATTATTTAAAACCTTCGTCACAATTAAATACCATTTATACCACTCCCCAAGAGCCTACTTTTAAAAACTCTCAAATAGTAACACCTCAGCCAACAATTACTCCAAATATTACATCCTATAAACCAGCTGAGTCTATAAATTATCTTCCAAAAGATTCTTTAACAACCTATAATCCTTCTATTGTTCAACCACCTCCAACACCAATACAATCTACAGAGAAACCATATAGTTTATATTCTCAACCAACTTATAAAGAAATTATACCAGAACCATTAAAAAATCAAATTACAACTAATACTTCTAATCCTTCTTTACCACAACAACCTTCTACAGTATCAATGACTGAAAGACCTTATTTAAAACCTATAAATGAATCTCAAAAATCTTCTATTCCTTCTATTCAATTACAAGAATCAAAACAAATACAACCATCACAAATTTCACAAGATTTAGAAAAACAACAATCGCTTCTTTATACTCAACCAGAAATTCCAGAAACAGCAGAAATTAAAGAGCAAAAAGAAGAAAAGAATGAAATTAAATCTAATGATGAAAAAGAATCAAAAGGAGTTATAGGAACAATTATGAATGTTTTTAAGACAAATGAAGAAGCACAACCTAAAAGACAAAATGAAAATGAAATTCAAACAGAGAAACCAATAGGGACAACATATAATCCTTTAGAAAAAATAAATGAAAACCCTAAACCATCTGTATCTATATTACCTAATCCAACAATGGATAATACATCCACACAATTAAAAAAAACAAATGAAATAACAACAACTCCTCCAACTGACACAGTAAAACAATTACCATCTATAGAATCCACTAATGAACCACCTAAAAAATCATTTTTTGCTATGTTCTCTGATTCTTTAAAGAATTTAACTGAAGGAAAAAAAGAAACAGAACCATCCCAACCAATACAACCGACTCAACCGACGCAACCACAAACAGAGAAAGAAACTCAACCAAACCCAAATCCAATAATTCAAATTTAAAAATTATTTAAACTATTTATTAATTCGTTATCATAAATATTATTACTTTTTGAAATATTGTAACCCTTATTTGGTTTGTCTATTATTGTTTTATTAAATTTAACAATGCTTTCTCTTTCTTGTTTTTCTACTTTATTTCCAAATTGATCTATTTCTATCCCGGTTTTGTTTTTATATTCTTCTCTTACATATAATGGTATCCAATGATTCCAGCTTATAAATAACATATTTGGATGAATATATCTAGTCAAAAAACCATCATTATTAAGACGATATGTTATATATCCTATACATTCACCTATATCATAATTAGGATATCCTATTAATAATTCAGGAATAATATAACAACAAAAGTTATTACTATTTCTCTGTCTTGATGCAATTTTAATTTTTCCATGAATTTTTAATAATAATTTATTAAATGCATCTAATCTATTTAAATCACTTTTTTTTTTGCTTTCATACAATTCATCAATATTCAAATGAGGTTCCATCTTTAAATAACTGTTTAGAAATTATTTATCCCATAATAGTTTTAATAAATAAATCCATTGATTCTTTTGAAAAATTAGAATCATATTCATAAATTAAACCATCTTTAATTAAAATTATAGATGGATAACTATCAATATTATATTTTTCTACTAAATTTGGCTCATCGTCTCCCATAATTTTTTTAAATTGAACATCATAATCTTTATTATAATAAGATTCTGTATAATTATCCCATTCTGGTTGAATTTTTTTACAATGAGGACACCATTCTGCGCTAAATAATAATACTTCACAACTTTTTGATTTTTTTATATTATCTTTATATTCATCATTTGGAATAAATAATGTTGAATCTTTTTTAACATATTTATTATAAACATAATAGCATATTGACACAAAAATAAAAATTAAAAACCCTATTAAAAAATAATTCATCTTTATAAATTTATAAAACATAATAAACATAATTATATTCTTTATTTTAATGATTATAAAAGAATATAATACAAACAATTATATATTTATAAAAAAAACAGATTATTATATAAATAATCATTATTATGAAGAATTAATTCGTATTCAATTTAATAAATATAAATTCAAAGAAAATATCAAAGAAAATATAATGATTAAATTACAAAAAGAAAAACAATTAAAATAATGTTTTTTTTACAAAAAATAATAAAAATGTAATTAAAATTATGCTATAAATTACATTTATTAAATTTATTTCAATTTTTAATATAATAATTACATAAATTATTAATAAAAATAAGCTTAATAATAAAAATATCTTATTTTTAAAATATAAATCAAATAACATTAGTAATATCGCTAATATAAATATATTGTTTGCATAAATAATCTCCATATTTTATAAATATAATTTATTTTCTTAATATTTTATATATGAAGACTCGTAAAATATTAAAAAAAACTTATACTTTAACGGATTATCAAAGTGGAGATGGTATGTTAACTACTGTATGGGGACCTGGTATGTGGCATTTTTTACATACAATGAGTTTTAATTATCCTGTTGAACCAACACAAGAACAAAAAAAAAATTATCGTAATTTTATTATTAATTTAAAAAATGTGTTACCTTGTAAATATTGTAGAATTAATCTAACTAAAAATTTAAAACAACATCCATTAAAAATGTCAGATATGAAAAACAGAGAAACTTTCTCTAAATATATATATTCTTTACATGAATTGGTAAATAAAATGTTAGGTAAAGAATCCGGATTATCATATGATGATGTTAGAGAAAGATATGAACATTTTCGTGCTAGATGTACTACTAAAATTATTACTAAAAAAGAAAAAGGATGTACAGAGTCTTTATATGGAGAAAAAGCAAAATGTATTTTAAAAATTGTTCCTCAAACAAAAAAATGTAATACATTTCAAATGGATGAAACCTGTAAAAAAAAAAGATTTCAATTTTTATAAAATTTAATTATTGTAATTATTTTGTAAAATTGCTAAAATCATCAATTATAGGAACTGGAATCTTAGATGAAGCATTGGGATTTTTATAATTAATTACTCTTTTACATTCTACTATTGGTTCTGGACATCTTTGACAAGAAGGACAAGGAGGACAAGTGCTTTTTGATTCATTTATTGTAGATGGTTGGCTAGTAGTATTAGATACATTACTAACAGGTTCAGGGGTTTCATTTTTATATTTTGGATCTTCATTTGGATTATTATTTACTGTAGCATTATTTGTATGTGGATTAGATAACATCCAATTTGAGATTGATGTAGGGTCAATCTTTGGCTCTGCCCCAGGGGATATATTCTCTGTTTTATATGTTGTATTTGAAATGTTATTATAAATATTAAAAGAACCATCACCAACACTACTAATATTATTATTACTTGAATCTCTAGTATATTTGGAATTCAAAAAATTTGAAAAATCAGAGAAATTCAAACTAGATGAACCAGTTGCATCATCGTTTGCGCTTATATCACTACCAAACGGTGTTACCGGATTTGATGGACATACTGGAGTAACAATTTGAGTTTTTAAAATATAATTATCATCTCTCAAAAAATCAGAAGTAAAATCATTATAATTAGATTGTATTGTGCTATAACAAGGTGGTACCCTAGAATCATTATCACATCCTGGTATATCTTCATCATCTAAAGATGAAAAATCACTATCACCTGTTTTATTGGTTGCATCTAAATCACTATAGCCTTCTTTACTTGTCATCGCAAAATATGCAACACAAGAAAATAATATTATAACTAATAAAACTAATATGTGATTATTATTTAACTTCATATAAAATAAAGTAGAAAAAAGATTTTACCAGTAACAACTATTTTCTATTAAATTATGAATATTTGGTTTTAATTCATCCGGAACACATACATGATACTGTGTTTGTGATATATGTTCTTTATGACGATTTGTTATAATTCCAAATTCTTTCTCTAATTCTCCACCAACCATAAAATATTGAATCTTTTCTTGTAACTCTTTTGCAATTAAAGATGAATATGCCCCGCAAGATATAACGACAAAATCTATATTATATATTTTAATATATTCATTAATACATTCATTAATAATTTTACTTCTCTCTATTATATTATCACATTCTAATGGTGTATTTAAAAAAGTATAACCTATTTTTAATGGAATAATATTCTTTATATTAGGAAATGACGGGTTTAATTTCTTTACATTACCGTTATTATATTGTTCTATCATTAATTCTGATAAATTATGTATCAATAATATTGTTTTTCCTTCAAAATTATTTTTGATTATTTCCCTAATAACATAATATGTAGATTCCTGTGACTCATTCTCTTTTAATTCTATATTTTCCAATAACATATTATTTTCTTTTTTAATATATTCAAAAAATTTTGGTAGTAAATAATTTAATTCAAATAACGGATGACATTTAAAATAAAATTTTTTAAATTCATTATTTTTAATAAATTCTAATAAATTTCTAAAGTATTCATTATAAGCAAATGAATTTATTATATTATAATATTCATCATCAAAATTAAAATATTTACCCTGAATATTAATATCAAAAAAACCAGAAGTTGTATAAAACCAATTAAATATTTGTTTTCTATAATAAACTATCAAGGCTTTTTCATAATTTTCATAATTTTCTATATTTTTTTCAATAAAATATAAAAATAAAAGTGATGATTCACTCATACCCAATCTAAAATAATTCATTTTTATTATATATTTTATATTTTTATATTTTATATGAAATTAACTAAAAAAATTAGAGAAGTATCCAAATTAATAAAAGAGGTTGAAACAGAAATAGAAACTTTACAAAATTATTTTATAATGAATAACAAGAAATATTACCTTAAAAAAGGTAATTTATATGAAAGCAATGATTCTATCGTTTCTATTGGACAAATAGATAGAAAAGGTAGAATTAGTATTTTTGAAGGAAAAACAAGAAAAAAAACATTTATATTAAAAAATAATTCAAAAAGAAATAATGATGAATTAAATAAAAATATGAATGAAAATATGAATGAAAGTTTAAATAATAATACTGGAAGTTTAAATCAAGAAAATTCAAAACAAGTATTTAAAATACAATTAAATAATAAATTAAATTCTAAAATAAACAATCTAACAAATAACGAAAAAAATAATGAATCAGTTAATAAAACAGATAATAAAACAAACAATTCAATTAACATTGAAGAACCAGATAGTCCAGATTTTTATAATTCAACAGAGAAGTTAGAAAACAAAACAGAAAATAAAACAGAAACCAAAAAAGAAATTAACAATTTAGATTTAAATGATCCTCCAAATAAATCTATTAAGGAATATCATAATCAAAATGATTTTGGATATAGTGGATTAAATATTAATGAAATGAATGAAATTAATGAAATCGGCGAATTTGAGTTACGCTGAACAGTTTAAACATTCTTCATTCGTTTTATTATCAGGTATAATTGTAAATTGTTGTGCTTGATGTTTTGCCTTACGACGGAGATAATACATTCCTGTTTTCAATCCAGATTTCCAAGAATATAAATGCATTGCTGTTAGAATCTTATAATTTGGTTCTTCAATCCATAAATTCATAGATTGACTTTGACAAATATATTTTCCTCTATCTTTTGCCATATCAATAATATGTTTCATAGGAATTTCCCATACAATTTTATACTTTTGTTTAATATGAGTTGGTATTTCTTCAATATGTTGAACAGAACCTTTATGCTCAATAATCTTATCTTTTATTTTTAAGTTCCAAATTCCTAACTCAATTAATTCTTTCATCAAATAACGATTTACTACCATAAATTCTCCAGCAAGTGTTCTCCTAGTATATACATTACTTGTAAATGGCTCGAAACATTCATTATTTCCCAAAATTTGACTAGTTGATGCAGTTGGCATTGGTGCTACACACAGAGAATTTCTAACTCCATATTTCATAATATTTTCTCTCAATAAATTCCAATCGTATCTATTACTTGAATTTGTGTTCCATAAATCGAATTGAAAAATACCTTGAGATAAAGGAGACCCGTGAAATGTTGTATATGGTCCATATACTGTTGATAATTCCATGCTTTGTTCCAGAGAAGCATGATAAATTGTTTCAAATATTTTATTGTTTAAATCTTTTGCTTCCATCGATTCAAATGGAATATCCATCAAAGCAAATGTATCTGCTAATCCTTGAACACCAATTCCAATTGGACGATGTTTATTATTACTTACTTTTGTTTTTTCTGTTGGATAATAATTAACATCAATAATTTTATTTAAATTCACTGTCAATTGTTTTGTTATTTTATGTAATTTATCAAAATCAAAATTTTTATTTGATACCATAGCCGATAAAGAAATACTTGCTAAATTACATACCGCTGTTTCATTTGGATCACTATATTCGACAATTTCACAACATAAATTTGACGATTTAATTACACCAATATTTTTTTGATTTGATTTTTTATTACACGAATCTTTGTATAACATATATGGTGTGCCTGTTTCCATTTGACTGTCTAAAATTTTAAACCATAATTCTCTTGCGTTGATTTTCTTAATGTATTTCTGTTCAGTTACATATTTATTGTATAATTGTTTAAATTCATCACCATATACATCTGACAACCCTTTTGATACATTAGGACACATTAAATACCATTCTTCATTTTTCTCTACTTTTTCCATAAATAAATCAGGAATCCATAAAGCATAAAACAAATCTCTCGCTCTTAACTCTTCATCGCCGTGATTTTTTCTTAGGTCTAGAAAATTCTCAATATCTCCGTGCCAAGGTTCTAGATAAATCGCAAAACTACCATTTCGTTTTCCACCTCCTTGATCTACATATCTAGCGGTATTATTAAAAACACGCAACATTGGCACTATTCCATTTGATTTTCCATTAGTGCCAGCAATACTACTTCCTTCTGAACGAATATTATGAATATGTAAACCAATTCCACCAGCCCATTTAGAGATATTTGCACATTCAGTTAATGTATTAAAAATACCATTAATGCTATCATCTTCCATTGCCATTAAAAAACAAGAACTTAATTGTGGTCGTTTTGTTCCAGAATTAAATAAGGTTGGTGTTGCGTGAATATATTCTTTTAAACTTAAGGAATCATATGTTTCTTTTACTTTATCTAAATCTTCATCGTGAATTTGAATTGCTACACGTAACCATAAATGTTGGATTCTTTCTACAACTTTATTATCCTTTCTAATTAAATAAGCTCTTTCTAATGTTTTAAATCCAAAATAATCAATTAAAAAATCTCTAGAATGTTCTGTAATAGAATCTAAATATTCGTGATGTTTTAATACATAATTATAGTATTTTTCTGATAAATAATTATTATTTGTATCATTGTATAATGTATTTACAAATGTTAAAATAGATGATGGAACTTCTTTTTGATGATTAGAAATAATTATTCTACTTGCTAAGGTTGAATAATCAAAATGATGAATTCCCATAGATGCACATTGTTCAGCAATTAATTCATCTATTTTTGTTGTTGGAATATTATGATGTAATTGATTAATAATTTTCATAACTAAACTACTACATTGAATATCTAAATCGTCATAACATAATTGTTTAATTCTCTGAACAATCTTCTCATAAGATAAATCCTCAACTACACCATTACGTTTAATAACACTCAAATGTAATGTTTCTTCCATTTATAATGTCTTAATAATATACTATTATATATTAGTTCTTCTCTAAATAATTTTTACTAAACATTTAGATACAAGAGGTATGTCATCACCTGTGCTGTTTTCAAGTGCTTCCATTTCATTTGTCTCTTTTTTATTTCTTTTTTTAGGTGCTCTTTTTAAATAATCTTCGGTTTCTTTTTCTTTTAAAATAATCTCCCAAGTTTCCTTTATTTTTCCCAACGCATAATTAAACCACTCCTTACGCCTTTTTACTAATACACATGAATATATCTCTAATCTCCAATAAATATATTTAAACCATTTAATATTTTCATCTGTTTCATATTTAGACAAAATATTATCAATCCATTCTTCATAATTTTCTATTCCTAATGGCATATATTCATATAAGAATTCTTCACAATTTTTTACAAATACTACTATAATTCCTTTCTCTTTTTCTTTTTCATTCTCATATTCTTCTCTGTTTTCTAATTCTATAAATTTAGTCTCAATAAAATCACATTCATTTAAATCACATACTTCCATTTGAATCTGCATTTGTATATAATAATCTTTAACTGGAATACCATCAATCACTCTAGATACTACATTTTTTATTTCAATCATACGTCCATAGTTATTTTCTCCAGTTACAATTCCATCAGGAGATGCTGCCAAAAAATCATAAACAGGATGCTTAATACATCCAAAATCTGTTATTTTAGTATTGTTATATTTTTCATATAACATTCCGGTTAATGGTTCATATTTATGACCCCAAGTCATACTATTTTCTGATAAAGAGGGCTTATATTTATTCATATCAATTGGTTTACATTTTTCAAAAATTAAACGATTTAATGAAGCTTGTGTTTCAAATATACTTGAAATGCTTGTTCCGGTTAAATGATTTTGTCTTAACTGAAACCATTCGGGTGTTCTCTGTATTGGTTGTGGTAAATTCATTAAATAATTAATTTTAGGCTCTAAATCTAATTTTTCTGAATATTGATAAGATGGCTCACTTCTATATTTATCGTGTTTTGATAACCATAATAATATATTTTCATTAAATTCTTCTTTATTAAACTCTGGTAAACATAATTTATTTATAAACTTTGGTTCTATAAATAAATTTGGATTATCATTTAAATATTGAATGACATTTTCTTCCATATGACTCATATTACTATATGTATATTTAAATATTATTGAAAAATGTTTAAATTCAATTTTGTGATATATTGTAATTTATTATTACCATTACCATAGTTTTATTCTTTATTTTTATTTACTGCTGTAAATTAGTTAATTATGTTTCATTATTTTGTTCAGTAAAAACATCAATAGTTGTTTTTGTATCTTTAATGGGTTTAACCTTTTTAATTGTTTTATTTGGTTTATTCGTTTCACTAGTAATCGAAAATTTACGTGTAATTGGATTAAAAATAAGTCCTGTAACTTGTTCAATAAAATGTTCCTCTTTGTTATAAGATAATTCATTACTTTTACTTAATTTTTTACGTTCTAATAATAAATTAAAAAATTTCAAAGCAGTCGCTTTATCATTTGTATCCAATTGATATTGAATAGTTAATTTATTATCAACATATTCTTTTATTCTCTTATATTTCTCTGTCTTTGATAATTTTGTCCAAACATTTTTTCTGTTTTGTTCTATATCTTTATTCAAAAAATCATCTAATTTATCAGCACTTAATGTTTGTGTGTTTGATTCTATATTTGTTCCTTTTAACATCATACTTCTATATTTTAAACTATTATACTCCTTGCAAACCTCTGCCATTTTGTTTATATTATATATTTAAATATATGTAAATTCTTTATATGAAATGCATAGTGATTAAAGACGCATCTATCAAAACAAATATTCACGATATTAGTTTTAATCAAATGGATATATTAGATAATTTATTTAATAAAAAATACGATGAAAATGATTATACAAAAGATATGCTTAAAGAAATTAGAAAAAAACATAGTGCTTATAAAAGTCAAGATAAAAATAAATCTAAATTTGATAAAGAACAGCATATTACATTAGACGAAATTATCCATAAATTATATGATTGTAAATTAAAATGTTATTATTGTAATTGTGATTTATTTATTGTTTATAATAAAAGAAAACAAACATCTCAATGGACTTTAGAGAGATTTGACAATAATAAAGGTCATTATAATGATAATACTTGTATATCTTGTTTAAAATGTAATTTACAGAGAAGAACAGATAATCACGTCTATTTTAAACAAGGCAAAAGTTTAGTATTGAAGAAATTAGATAATTAGGGGATTAGTAAATTAGAGGATTAGAGAAGTAGTTAATTAAAAGTAATGAATAATTATATATTTTGGGTTTAATTCGTTCAAATATTAATTATAAAAATACTTAAAAAAAATAAATACTTAATTACAATGAATTCCCAAAATGACTTATTATTATATAAATTAAAAGAATTTTATGGAAAAGATGGTAATTTAGAGAAAATGTTAGAAATAATTAATGGAAAAGAAGAAAAGATTTCTCTAAGAATAGTAGATTGGTTTTCTACAAATTATGCTAAGAAATATTTTACAACTTACCCAACTAAATCAAATGATAGATTTAAAGTGTATAACGACTATAAATTAAAATTAAAGGCTTATTCTAAAAAAAGATTTGACCCTTTCTGTAGATGGGAGCGAATTAAAATGCCAATTAATGAAGATTATAGTATTGAAACCACTATTGGACAACTTAATTTTTTTAAATGGGCAATTGAAAATAACATTATTGAATATATTGAAGATAATTATGATGCTATATTAAAAGATATGAACTCTAATAACAGTATTTCTAGAAATAAAAAACATAATGATTCTATTCAAAATCTCAATATTTCTAGAAAACGTAGAGAAGAATTATCTATTTCTGCTTCGAAATGTTTAAAAAAAGAAAAAGTAGATATCATTTTACATTTTGTATAATTCGTTAAAATATACGGAATTTAATTTAAAATTATATAACTTATTAAACTATGGGTAATATTTATTCTTCGTTTAAAACATATAATTTTAAAGAAATTCAAAAAAAAATAAAAGGAAATGATATTGTTAATATTGTTATTATTAATACATTACCAGATAATGAACAATCTTATTTAATTTATGGAACTATTTTAGCAAATAAAGAAAATGAACACATTAATCAATTAATAAAAAAAAATAAAAATCAAGAAATTATTATTTATGGAAGAAATTATTCAGATATGTCAGTAGTTCATAAATATAATGTTTTAAAAAAACTTGGGTTTAATAATGTTTATATTTATTTTGGAGGAATATTTGAATGGGCTTTATTACAAGATATTTATGGAACAACTAATTTTTTAACTATTGGAAATATAAGTGATCCACTTGTTTTCTCTTAATAATTTTCTCTTAATAAAAAAAATTGAATGAAATTAATTAACTTTAAAAATTGTATCTTTTCAAAGAAAATGGCATCAATTATTATGAACGAATTTCAACAGTGCAAGCTTTCCAAGTATGAATGGGAAAGTA
>JACCDQ011108355.1_pt1 | contig 18338 bp, 19 predicted proteins | sample 7446031 | NCBI WGS metagenome assembly JACCDQ01 (sample SAMN15323442, study PRJNA562643) | freshwater metagenome | isolation source: river surface water | place: USA:Blue River Watershed | collected 2017-08-17
AAATATATTTTTCGAACATCGCCTTCGGTTTGAGCGCCCCACGAAAAACGGGGTAAGCCAAATCGATATTGCATCAGTAAATCCGCCATTAGTCGGGCATGCCGACCGTTTCCATTGGGAAAACAGTGTATGGCGACCAAGCGAAATTTGAATCGAATCGCAATTTCCACAGGGGCATAGGTTTGGTGTTGAATCCAATAGTGGATGTCCGCCAACAAAACGTTTAATTCCGTGGGAATCGTATACCAAGCCACACCTAAATTCGTTTCGGTTTTGCGAAATTTACCAGCCCATTTCCAAACATGTCCGAACATCCGCTGATGGAGGTGGCAAATAAATTTTTCTGTCAATAAACTTGGAATAGTTCGTTTACCCATCAACCACCGGAGCGCTTCATTAATATTGGCCTGCTCGGCGGCATTGATTTGCACTTGGGTATGCATCATGGGCATCTTCAGACCCGTTAATTGGTCTGGATCCATGGGAGTTTGCCCAAATTCCGTAGCATCTAAGCCTATTCCCATAAACTGCTTAATTTCTGTCTCCGAATTTCGGCAATTAAGCGATTCAATTCACGCACCTGATTTTTTTTTATCAGTTGGTTGATTTTCCAAGAGCATCGCCTGGTGGGACAAGTTCATCAATTCCTTGGCTTTCATTTCTACCCGAGCATCCATCATGGCCTCAACTGAGCTTGACTTTGGCTTAAAATAATAGACCAAATCCATGTCCATGGCTTGGGCAAGCTTTCGCAGACTTGCCAAACTAATCGCCTCCGCTTGCTCGCGTTGTTCAAATTTTTTAACCGCAGGAACCGATAATCCCAGTCGGGAAGCCAATTGCTTCAGCGTCATCCCAATAGCAGTCCGCGTGGCATGAATCCAGCCGGTCGGGATTCGATCCTGCCGCTGCCCATTGACAAAGGCATGAATCTGATCATCGAGCTGGTGGTAGGAAAGATTTTTCATGTTAACTTATGGGTTAATATTTTAACTGTAAATATAAACCCATAAGTTAAAAAACAAACAAGCCGCTATTTTGACAAATTTAAACATACAATTCCTATTGAAAATCGGAATAATATTAGACAAAAATAAATAAGAGAAGTTCTTACTTTTGGTTTATGAAAAATCAACCGACACATATTCCTCTGATGGAAACTATTCCTGATTTTTTCAACTTCTATGGGATAGGAAAACCGCTTCATTCGGAAATAATGTGTATGCGCTTAGAGGACCAATCTGACGAAAAATTGGTTCAGATGCCTTTGTATAGGTCAAATTTTTTCAGAATTATTCATTTTGAAAATGCCAATTTACATTTCAAAAGTGCCGATCAAGAGCATTCGATAACCCAAAATTGCCTCTGTTTCACCTATCCAACAAAATTAGAATCGTGGACGCGAGAAGGACGTTTGGATGGGACCGTTATCTATTTCACATCCAATTTTGCACACTTAGAGCGAACACATAAAAATTTCGACCAGGACTATCCTTTTTTTCATTTTGATTCAGAGCCAATCATTTTCTTAAACCCATCGGATATAGAAGATTTACGCAATTGCGAGCAAGAATTACTTAAAGAAATGACTAGCCAAGCGCCGGACAAACTAGATTATTTACGAAAAATTCTGCATGTTTATTTGCATAAAATTAAGCGTATATATTTGCATCAAACCATCAATATTTCCGCTGAGATTCAAATTAGCAAGCATATATTCAACCGTTTTCGCCATGCATTAGAATTAAAAATTCAAGAATTATCACATGCAGAGGGAACCAATACGCCACCCCCAAGCGTATCAGAAATCGCTAAGAATTTGCATATAAATGCGAATTATTTGAATGGTGTAATAAAAAAATTAACAGGTAAAACTGCGTCGTCATTTATTCAAGACAAACTAATCTTAGAAGCAAAATCTTACCTGATCCATTCACCACTTCAAGTAGCTGAAATCACATACCGTTTAGGTTTTAATACACCCCAGTATTTTAATCGGTTCTTCAAAAAGCATTGTGGTATTACCCCTTTGGCCTTTCGCCAAACATTTACAAATAAGTGAATCTGTAATTAGTATTAGGAGTCCTGCGAAAAGTATTATTTTATTGAAATAAAGCATGTTAGATTTGTGCATTGTAACGCTATTCACAACTATAAACGCTTGAATTCCAATAACATGAAAAAAATATTGCTTCTAATTTTAGTCGGCTTTTCAAAAATAGCTATGGCTCAATCCCTTGACCATTCGGCAATAAAATTGTTTCGATATGGTATAATCCAGCATGAAAAGCCCGCTGTAGAATACCCCGATGGCACCCGCCTAGATGTCTCTAAATTTGGAGAAGATTATAATGAAAAATTCTTTGAAACGGATGGGATTAAACGTCTTCAAATGTGGCTTATCCAAAATGCCTCAAAATGTATTCACGTACCAACAACTGAACGTTTTGCATCCTGCGTTGCCCGTCCATCTAAAATAGTTGGGATTGGCTTAAACTATGCTGCCCATGCAGCTGAAGCGAAACAAGCGATTCCCACAGAACCGGTGTTGTTTTTAAAATCAACCACCTCCTTATCGGGGCCAAACGACAATATTCCCATTCCGTTAGGTTCAACAAAATTAGATTATGAAGCTGAATTAGCCATTATTATTGGGAAAAAAGCCACTTACGTTTCTGAAGCTGATGCAATGAATTATGTGGTGGGTTTTACCGTAGTTAATGATGTAAGTGAGCGCAATTTCCAATTAGAACGAACGGGACAATGGACAAAGGGAAAAAGCCATGATGGTTTTTGTCCTTTAGGGCCCTATTTGGTTACCAAAGAAGCCGTGGGCGACCCACAAAATTTGAAAATTTGGCTAACCGTAAATGGCCAAAAACGACAAGAGGCCAATACCTCTGATATGATTTTTAACGTAAAACAATTAGTTAGTCAGGTAAGCCAATTTATGACTTTACTTCCGGGGGATGTGATTGTGACAGGAACCCCATCGGGTGTTGCAATTGCTTCTGGGGCCTATTTGAAACAGGGAGATATTGTTGAATTGGGTATTGAAAAATTAGGGATGCAAAAGCAACACATAATTTCATTTATTCAATCACAATTATCAGAGGCTGATTTTAAAGAATATAAAGCATGGACGGCACTCGGTTTGGGTGGCTTGCCACATACATTAGAAGGATTTAGAAGCGTCCAACAAATGAATAAAATGATGAAGGATGGCACAGATTGGCACCGCATAGCTCCTTATATTGGTGAAAATGGGGATATTTCCGCAATAAAAAAATTACCGAAAAGAACGGGGTCTAAGCCCAATATTGCTCCCTTTGCCGTGCCACATAGACAAACAGACCAACATAATACACTTGATATAAGGGAAATTCAGGTTGCCCTATTTGACGATCAAGTGGCCCAATCAGGAGGTAAATTGGTCTTTAAAAACAGTTATTTGGAAATACACAATCCGGGTATTTTCTTAACGGATTCTGCCTCGGGCAACCCGAGCATCGTCCCCGTTTCTCATGCTGAAATTGGTCATATTCACAAGTTTGATGGCTCAATGCACATCATATTAAGCCCAAGTGACACCAAAGAAATAATTTTAAAAGGTTGGGGTGAATTGCATGGTTTAGCGTCTGCGGGTACACGGGCAGCTAAAACATATATGATGATTTATTCGCCACGTAATAAAAAAGAATTGGAAATTACGAAGCGAATTCTAGCAGCAGCCGTTCAGTATCAAATGACAGTGCCGAAAAAATAAATCGAATATGGGTGAGATACTTTCTTTTTATAGAGTTGTTTAATACCAAATGGGATCAACGAATTATTAAAACTTGTATTAATTACAAGTTTTAATAATTTTCAAAGAAGTGCCTTTGAACAAGATGACGATTGTGAGCTCATCATGGCAAGTCGCCGCTACTTCGTTTATTTTAGCTCAATTTTTCAATTTCTCCAGCAACTCAATCCTTACCAATTCAAATGCGGTTAGCTGATCGTACTTTTCTGTTGGTCTTATCAGGGCTGCTATGTCGCCAGTAAATTCATCGTCCTTTATTTTAGCCTCAATGTTTTGCAGAAATACTTTTTGCGTAGGAGCTGCATCCACTACAACATCCATATAGGCATAATAGCATTTCAGCAAGGCTTCTTTATTGATATTGGGGACCTGTACGAGTGCCTGGTGCATATCGAATAAATCACGGCCTTTTCTTCGTTGGTATAATGCCCTTAGCTTAGTGCCCAACAGTTCTTCCAAATAGTAAGTGGTGATGTTGCATGATCCGGTGAACCAGGATGAGTCAACGTGAAACGGAAATTGCTGATAGCCTAATACGCTGAAATGCTCCCGGCAATTGGTTTCAACTTTCAAGCGGAGGTTTTGCACGGGAGGAAATTCTGATTCAAAGCGATAATGAAGCGTAAAGTTATTTTCTTTTTGCTTACGGGCTGGTTCCCCCAAAAATGCCAACCTTTCTCTTAACCGATTCACTATAGGGCCAAATGGTTCCGCTGAAATTTGCACTAAATCAATATCCTCCGAATAACGGGGCTGAGGACTTAAATACAATTTGTGCAAGGCAGTCCCACCCCTGAATGCAAGGCTTTTGGCCAAAAACTCATCAGAAAAGATTTCTACTAAAGCACGGCAAATAACCAGGTCTTGCTCTACTTGCTCGTTTGTTTGCCAAGGCACATGATGGGCCCATTCAGTTATGTATGCTTGTGGTATCATTCGTCAATCTCAATTTCTGTGTTCACAATTACTTTCCATCTTTCATCAACCTCAAAACCTTTCATTGGGGCTGATGCTTTCAGCGGAATACGAAACAAAAGGAAATTATTCTTTTCCAATGCATGGTAAAGGGCATTGGCGAGCGATTGGTTATCGAACACCTTTTCCAATAAATATCCAAAGCGTTGCAAAGCAGTTACAGGAACATGCTGCAGCAAGTTATTATCAAAAGCATCTGGTTGAATGCTTTCGACTAATTCTGCCAAAATAGTAGCTACTCGGTTAATACCACCTACCCGTTTTGCGTATTGAATCAAATCAGTAGCTGTAAGTGCTGGATTTGAGATTTTCAAATATCCGGCTTCTGTTTTTCGGGTGTCTAACAGCGATACCGGTATTCCCTTTTTGCTTAGGTAGTTTATTTTTAGTCCTTTCTTCTGCATTGGCCTTAGCACCGGAAACCGGGTGACAACAAAAAACTCTTGCGGTTGCTGATGCGATGCGCCATGATATGCAGCGGCATTTAGTAATGCCAAGTAATATGGGCGGTCCAATTCTTTCATGAACTCCTCTAAAAACAAGGAAGGAGGTAGAATTCCTTTTGACCTATATTGGTGCGGAATAATCAAGTAATAACCTTTGTGAATTGAAATAATCAGCCCTTTGTCAACCAATCGTTTCAATGCAAACTTATTGGCCGTGTTTGACTGTCCTAGGAAAGCAGAACGTAGCTGATGCAAGGCAAAAGCATATTTTCCTTGAGTAAGTCTAAGGTTTACCCAATCCTCCACACTTTTATATAGTCGCAAATTTTCCAAAAAAAAGTAAATTTTTGCAAAAGGTAGTAAAAAATACTACTTTTTGCAAAAAATTACTTGATATTTATGCTGTTAAATTTCGACTACAGACACCGCAAATTATTCTTTTCATCCGACAAAGTTCACTCGAAAGAAATTTATTCCGCTAGGTACATTTAAGCCCTATTCCCATAAACTGCTTAATTTCTGTCTCCGAATTTCGGCAATTAAGCGATTCAATTCACGCACCTGATTTTTTTTATCAGTTGGTTGATTTTCCAAGAGCATCGCCTGATGGGACAAGTTCATCAATTCCTTGGCTTTCATTTCTACCCGAGCATCCATCATAGCCTCAACTGAGCTGGACTTTGGCTTAAAATAATAGACCAAATCCATGTCCATAGCTTGGGCAAGCTTTCGCAGACTTGCCAAACTAATCGCCTCCGCTAGCTCGCGTTGTTCAAATTTTTTAACCGCAGGAACCGATAATCCCAGTCGGTAACCCAATTGCTTCAGCGTCATCCCAATAGCAGTCCGCGAGGCATGAATCCAGCCAGTCGGGATTCGATCCTGCCGCTGCCCATTGACAAAGGCATGAATCTGATCATCGAGCTGGTAGTAGGAAAGATTTTTCATGTTAACTTATGAGTTAATATTTTAATTGTAAATATAAACCTAAAAGTTAAATTAATTTCCATTGAACCGAATAACATTTCGCTGATTATCAATCACAAACTTCCCGAATCTTGCCATCACACTCTGTCCCAATAAAATATGCGCTTTAGGATTTGGCATTGCGGTAATTTCAACATTATGAATCACCTCCCCACCAAGTTCAAAATCCTTTACGACATATAATCTACCTTTTACGTCAGCCCCATTGGCCAATTGAAATCGATTATCCCCAACAAAATCTGCTTCGGATAAGTAACCATTTTTCAACATAAAATCTTCCTCCAATTTCGAGATTGTCACATTACTGGCTCCTGTATCGTATAACATTTTAAGTTCTAAGCCATTAATTGAACCTTTAACATCAAAGGTTCCACCGTGATTTTGAGGCACGAAAGGTATTTGAAAATCACGTTTAGCAAATTTATTTTTAAACGTAGATGCTTGACGTGCAAATTCCTTTTCTAACACTGGTTTTAACTTGATTGCTAAATTGGCAAACAATTGAACACATGCCTCTTCATTGCGAATGGACTGCAAATCTGGATCAAACTTCATAAAATCCAAATCAATATTCCCTTTCTGAATACTGGTATCTAAGTGCGCAATAGCCTCTTTTTTAAGACCAACGATTGCATACAAACAGGCTGCATTATAATGATCTGTGGCGGTTTGAAATTTTTCTACTTCTTGCTTCAGCCGACTAATTGCCTCAGATTTCTTCCCTAGCCCCTGCAATCCATAATATTGATAAGTACTGTTTTCCGATAAAACGGAATCCACAGAAACAATTTTATCAAAATCTGCCTTAGCCAAAATTGGCTCATTTAAAAATTGTGCATACAATCTTCCTCGATATAAAAGCGTGTTAACATCCGACTTATTAGCTGCCAACGCCCTATTAAAGTCATCTAAACTTGCTTGATATTTTTTACCCAAATACATGTTGGCCAATCCACGAAAATGGTATAAGACTTCATCCGATGGATTCAAAGCGATGCCTTTATCAAAATCCTTCATCGCTTCATTATAATTTCCTAGCACCATCTTTTGGTACCCACGCATGGAAAAATCAGAAGATGCACTTGAATCCCGTTTAATCGATTCGGTGTAATCGTTGAGAGCCAACTCACGAAAACCCCACGCATCATAAAGATATCCTCTTCGTGATAAATAATATGCCTCTTGATCTTCCCGAACCACTTGCATCGCTTGTGTGACATCGGAAATTGCCTTTTCATATTTGGAACTGGCCTGATAAATCCGCGATCGTAAATCATACATCAAGTCTTTCCTTGGAAATTCTTGAATTAACAAATCTGCTTTATTCAATGAGAGCCCCCAATCATAGCTACCTAGACTTATCAATTGGTCTTGATTATTTCGGCTATCATTGATTCGTATTGCCTCATAGGCATCTTCAATTGCCAAAGCAATTTGGCCTTGACGTTCATATATCTTACTTCGAATCGATAATGGCAAATCAAGCAAAGGCTTTAATTTAACTAACAAATTGGCCATTTTGAGCGCCGGCTCATACGCTTTTTGTTGATACAAAACATACACATATTGCACAATGGCATCATAATGCAAGTCATCCAGTTTGATCGCAGCTTCGCAATCTTGCTGTGCCGCTTTAAGACTATCCAAGTGATAAAATAATTCCGCCCGTGCTAATAAAGTCGAAATGTCCTGGGGATTTAATTTAAGTGCTGTCGCAAAACAAACTAATCCTTTTTCATTCATTTCAGCTTTGGCATAAATACTCCCTTTGAGATTCCATAGGATTGCCAATCGTTTTGAATCTGTCTTACCAGCGAATTTAATGGCCAAATCAAATTGCTTTATCGCTAATTGCAAGGAATCTTTAACATCATAAATCTTTCCCAAAAATTCATAAGCCTGAGATTCTTGTGGATGTTTCTCGATTTCAGTCTTGAGCAACTTTTCCGCTTCATCATAATTTCCTGCTTCAAACATATTCATGCCATGCTGAAGATGATAACTCTGGGACATACCTGAGAAGTTGTAGGCCAACAACAATAAAATCAAAATTTTTCTCATATCTCTATATTTCAAACAAGGTAAAAAATGTCCGTAAGGACTTATCCACAAATTATTTAACGGTCTAGCTAATTCTCCGTTTCCAATGTTCGAAACGCACCTCCCCCATTTTCGCTTGAAACGTGAGCATTTCATTCAACTCCGTTTTCGGAATTTTAAATCGAAATACATCGAAATGCTCCTCGGTATAATTTTCCTCACAACAGTAAAAGTATTCCAAACCCAAGTTTTCATTGATGCGCTCAAACAATTCCGTAAAACGCCTTATCCACTTGGGTCCACAGGAGACATGCTCAGCCCACATTGCGGAACGCGCATTCGCTGTATCTAATTCAAGAAACATCGCAGCCTCATGGGTCCAATCATAATTCCACTTAAAGTCAGCAAATTCAGCGACAAAAAATACTTGATCATACATAGCAGAATGTGCGTCTCGAAGTTGAACGACTTCTTTAATCGTCCAAAAAACATCCGATGAACGCTTCTGAATAAATTCATTCGCACGGATCAAATAATCCTCCAATTCCGCATAACGCTCACATAGGTCCATGTAGTGATATACAAACGCATCATTCACTGCATAAAAACGCATAAGCCTATCAGCCTGATGTGCCAAATCTGCGTATCGATCAATCACCGCTTTCAACTCCACCATGGAATAGCGATGCGTCCGCTGCAAATGCATGACCTCGTAAGCCCTAATGCACGCTTCCTTCAAGGTAACATAGGCCTCATCTGGCACAAAATCAGGTAATTCATCCAAACCTGCTTGAGCATCAAAAGGGTTACTTAAACGATCAAATAATGGGTCTTTCATTCGCTAATTCAAATATGGTATTTTTACTATGCACAAATCTTCATTTCCCGCTTTCTTGAATACTGAAAGAAAACGTGTATCAAAAAAGACTCCAAAACACAAATATGGAAAAGGCTAGACTTTGACATAAAAAACATTGAATGAAATTGAGCTAAAAACTGCAACACAAACAGGACTCATTTAGTATCCGGCAAGGGTATATTTGAGTGCAAGAAAGCATGAATAAAGATAGATTTTCTTAGGTAAATTTTGGACAGCCTAAGAAAATTTAGATAAAAAAAAAGTGACAAAATTTATGCAAAATTTCGCTTGTACTTAACCGTTGAATTCCACTTTGATCAGATCCTTATTTATGTAAACTATCCATTCAGAGATGTAAAACGATATGATCATATTAAATTTTACTAAATGCAATAAACAATTTATAAATACGTGTAAATTGTAAATTTCAATTATTTCAAACCAACTAAGCAAGATGAGGCAATTGTTTTATTGCTTGTGCAACGCATATCACAACACGGCATCAGAAAAATTATCAAAATCAAGAGCATTTCAACCGGGCTTTGGGAAAGGAATTAGCCAAGCATTATTACATGCAAGGGAAACGGGAAAAGGAAAAGAATAGGGATTTGAAACGAGCCTTTGGGCTTAATCTCCACTTCACCCCCAGACTAAAGTCTGGGCTTATAATCTTTTATCATTTAGCTTTTATATCCCTAGGCTAAAGCCTCGGGTTCATCAGACGAAAATCTGGGCTTATGAATTTGTTATCACCTAGTTTTTATATCCCTAGGCTAAAGCCTAGGGATTCTCAGACGAAAATCTGGGCTTATGAATTTGATATCACCTAGTTTTTATATCCCTAGGCTTTAGCCTAGGGTTTCTCAGACGAAAATCTGTGCCTAAAAAATTACCATCCAACAAATTGATAATATCACCATCGAAACAAAAATGCACTTGAGAAATACATTTGAACCATCTATCTTAATATATCAATTGAAAAAATAAATGTTTCCAAATTTAGAAACTTTTCATATATTTGAAGCGTTTAAAATCCTATATTGCAAATGAGGTATTTTGAAACAAAGTTTTTAGAAGAAGCAAACAAGTTTCTAGCCGAACTTGACTCGAAAACCATCAACAAAATATTTTACAACATAGACTTGGCAGCGCAAACAAATGATCCACAATTGTTCAAAAAATTACAAAATGATATTTGGGAGTTTCGGACAAAAATGGGAAGACTTCAAATCAGATTACTTGCATTTTGGGACAAATCAGACAACAAGCATACATTAGTCATTGCCACGCACGGTTTCATTAAGAAGGTTGACAAAGTTCCCAAAAACGAAATTAGTCGGGCAGAAAGTCTTAGAGACAATTATTTCAACAACAAATCTAACAAGTAGATACCATGGCAACGAAAGAAATCAAAACCTATTCTCTTGCTGAAATGAAAGATAAGTATATCGGTCAAGTTGGGACTGCCGACCGAGACGAATACGAATACAAACTTCGAATGGATGTGTTAGGGCAAATGATTAAAGCGGCTCGACAAGAACGTCATTTAACACAAGCTGAACTGGGTAAACTCGTGGGGGTTCAAAAAGCGCAAATTTCAAAACTAGAAAGTAGTGCGAATAGCGCAACGATTGATACGGTATTAAAGGTATTTGGGGCACTAAAAGCTGAAATTAATTTTAACGTAAAACTGGAGGACAATTTTATTAAACTCGCTTGACAAAAATGCCCAAATCGAGAATCTCACCTTGATTTAGGTCTTTTAAACATGCAATAACCACCTAATCAGGTAAATCAAGAGAAAAAAGAAAACCATACCAATGACGATTTGCATAAAAACGCTCGGTTCAGAAGCATTTGGCTTATTAGAATAATGTGGATTAATTTGCTCCTTTTCTGCTAATTCAAATGAAGTCATAACTTCTTCTTCCTCCAACTCCCTAAACCGTTTTCTCAATCGATCCCGTTCTTGCATCCGGGTAAAATGAGCCACTTGTGATTCAAAAGCAAAATCCACATCTATAGGAGCAACTAATCGATTGTCCAGAAGCATTGTTTTCTCCACTTGAATAGACAAATAGCGTTCAATGAGCGCATGAACTTCTTCTGAATTCCATTGATCATGGAAATACTTTGTGATGGATTCTGTGTAATTCTTTTTGCGCATCAACCGCTCGAAAATTATTCGTTGGGCTTGGGCATCTTCCGACAAAACAGGCCGACGTTTTCCAGGCCCATTTTCAAAAATGAATGCATAATAAGCCATTAATTCATCTATCGGGCGCATCATCGATTTAACTGTTTTGCAATATGTTCTTTTAATCTCAAAAGACAACGATACTTCTGATTCCGCGCATTCGCCTCTGTACTATATCCTAATTCAAGCGCAATTTCCAACATGGAAAGATTCTGATAATAGAATAATTGAAAGAGTTGATAACACTTCGACCGCGCCTCCGCCATTTGTTGGAACACCTGCGTAAACACCGCATATTCCTCCGGACTGACACCATCCAGTTCCAAATCTTCCAGCCAGTCGGAGGAATCAAAATCATCAGGCAAGCTGGACTTCTCTTTTTCCCGATTAATCATCTTAAACAATTGGTTCTTACCAATTGCATTCAAGTAGGTCTGAATCGTACAAGTCAAACGAAACGAGGGCTGGGCTAATTTTTCAATGAAGACCAAAACTGCATCTGAATACAAGGAATCCAAATCCGACTGAATGGGATAATACTGTGCCAAAAATCGGACAAAATAATGCTTGTGATCCAAGTAAATCTGCTCAATAGCAAAATCTCGATTGGCCTGAAACAGGTCAAGGTAATGCTGATTTGAAAGATTTTGAGCCTTGGACAAATGCGGATATTTGGAAGCTTGAAATTAGTTAAAATCTGAGAAATAAAAATTTTTCAAAAAAAGGGTGACGTTTTTCTATCGCTCGTATCAATGGGTATAAAAAACAAAAAAATCGAATCTTATGAACAAGCCAAAAACCATTTACCATTTCGTATTAGACCAAAGCGGATCGATGTGTGATTGTGTGGACGCGACCTTAAGCGGCCTTGAATCCCAAAACAAAAAAATCAAGTCCATCGCCCAGGAATTTCCCAACCAGGATATACGCGTAGGGTTAACCGTATTTAGCAATGAAGTAGATATCCGCTTTACTAATTTACCGGCAGACCAACTCCCGAACGTCAACCAAATTAATTACCGACCAAGCGGAGGAACAGCCTTATTGGACGGCATAGGACTTAGCATTAATCGGGTGGACCAACTACTCGAAAACGAAGGCGACACAGCAATCATCGTCATCCTAACGGATGGCTATGAGAACGTCTCCAAATTCTTTTCATTGGCCCAAATTCAGGATCTCATCAAAACCAAAGAAGCCAGCGGCAAGTATTCATTTAGCTTCTTGGGCGCCACACTTGACGCTGTGGACATGGCCGAAAAAATGAACATCAGACGGGAAAACAGCGCTACATTCGCCAAAGAAGACATACAAGATGCGGTATTTAACCGGGTGGCGAATTCGATGGTCAACTACTTGGAGCGCAAGGGAAAGGGGGAGGATTTGAGGAGGTTTTAAAATTATATGGAGGAAATATCTTCAAATAGGTCCGATTAGTTACTTGTTAATAAATTGGCTATTTGATGATTATAATTTTAATCGTAAATTTTCATCAAGAAACTATCCTTTTTTGTTTAACTAATTACTTTTATGATAAAAAGAATTATGACGATTAATAATGATTTAATTGAAATACTTAGATAATGACGAACAAATCTTACTTTGAATACATTCAAGCTACGATTCTTCAAGAATTAGACGAAACAAATACATGTGTAATTGTAGCGGTATCATGGCTAACTGATGTAGTATTATACCATAAACTCTATTCTCTAGCCAGAAAAGGCAAGAAAGTAGAAATACTCCTAAATTATGATGATATAAATCTTTCAAGTGGAATAGATTTTGAAAAAATTCAAGAAGCGGGCGGAAAGATCTATTGGGAATATGAAAGTGCCAAAAGTTTAATGCATAATAAATTCTGTCTTATTGACAATAATACTATTATAACGGGGTCTTACAATTGGACAAATAGAGCAAAATCTAACAAAGAGAATATTATTGTAATTAAAGAGGATTATGATAATTTTTCGAGCTTCAAGAATGAGTTTTATCGTTTAATTAACAGAAGTGATTTAATAACAACAGACACATTTTCAACCATAAAATATCAAAATGATAGCATTCCAACTTACGAAACATTTTTAGAATGGTGGGAAAATAGTTACATAGAATTGCGAATTGGCATTTCAGAAAGTCTTTTTAAAAGAAAATATGAATTTTCTAGGATTCCTTCAGAGCAAGATTTCAAACTTTTAACTTCAACAACAGCTTTAGACCTAGAATTTGTAGGCAATTTACTGTTGAGCTATAAAGAATCTATTAAACAACATTTTAACGATTACAATTCGCTACAAGCTGAATATGGCTATAATTTAAGTAGATTAAATGGAATCGAACAAATCAAACAATTAGAATATTTAGACTGTTCTTGGAATGACATTGTTGACCTGGAGCCACTTTCATATTTATTAAATTTAAAATATTTAGACATATCTTACAATGGAAGAATACAATCAGTTTTATATGATGCAGAAATGGACTTAAATCCATTGAAATCTTTAAAGAAGCTAGAATATCTTAATATCTTAGGTAATAGAAATATAATCAATTTCGATGCATTACATTACCTCAAATCATTGCGAACACTCGACTTATCTGAAACTAATATAACTGAAGATGAAATTGAAAAGTTAAAATTCAATTTACCTGATTGTGAAATTTCAATAAATAGTATTTTGAGGGAAGAGATAGACGAAGATTACCTTGATGATATTAATTCATTCGATCTTGACGATGATCTACCGTTTTAGTGAAGCGCTTATATGCTAATTTGAAAATAAACATTCGTATTTGTTATGATTAAGAAGTTCTAAATTGAATTTTCATATATCAAATTATGCTATTTAAACGCTTTATTTTAATAGCGACCCAATAATTAAATCAAATACAAATTACCAAAATTAACATTAGTGTTAAAAACTATTTACTTAACTAGTTTAAAAATTTCATTACCTTATTTCAATTATCAGGTAAACAAAATCAAATAATATTTCACTTAAAGCGATTTTAATATCAATGGCACTGTTGACGAAAAGAAAGTGTAAATATTTCCAAAATAGGGTTGATATGGATCTTCAACAAATAAATAATCGATTAGATTTTTTTACAAAAAATGGTAATGAAAATGCTTACAAATAGGTACAAATTGAAACAAAAAATTAGTTTAAAGAAATAGGCAATCATTTCACAATGATAAAATGGAAACAATTAATATAATTTCTTTCGGACATTTAATTGAAACCCTTCAAAAATCAGAATACTGTTGCGGACATATAGTTTTTCGTGGTATTAAAGACAAAGTTGAACATAAATTAATTCCAGCAGTTGGCCGTCTAGATGGTTTCGAAAATTTATCACTCGATGAATTTATTAAACATGAAAAGGAGCTACTCAACCTATTCCGACATAAGGCATATGGGGAAATTGAAAAGAATCCACACAATGACTGGATATGGTTAGCATTGGCCCAACATCATGGCTTACCAACAAGACTATTAGATTGGTCATCTAGCTCGCTAATTGCTGCGTATTTCGCTACAGAGCCAACATTAGATCACAAGGGGGTTCTCGAAAAGCTTCCTAAGAACGGTGGAGCAATTTACGCTTTACATGATTGCAATTACATTGATGCATATAATTCAATTTCAGACCCATTTTCAGTTACTAAACCTCTTATTGTTTATTCCCCAACAATAACAAATCGAATTTCAGGGCAAGCCGGCCTTTTTACCATGCACAAAGACCCGAGAAAAGAATTTCAAATAGAATTCGAGGATGACCAAAAGACAGAGCGCTGGATTCACAAATTTGTTTTCTCGAAAGAGGTTGCGACAGAAATACAAAGAGCACTACATTTTCTAGGTATTCGAAAAGGTTCGATTTATCCTGACAAAGATGGATTTGCCAACGACATAAAAATACGTTATGCTTTTGGCGATGGACACACAGCATCCTAATTCTATATATTTTTAAACATCACAAAAAGCATATTCAAAATAAAATACAAACAACTTCATAAGTGACCCTTTAGAAAGATTACTCAATTATTTACCCAAGAGACCTGTTACCAAAAATCGAGACCAAACTAAACTAGAGTAAATCGGGTGTCAAAATCAATAAAAAAAGATAATTTGAACCCATGAAAAAGTCAAAATTTACTGAGCCGCAGATCATTTTTGCTATCAAGCAATATGAATCTGGTACCCGTTTGGATGAAGTTTGTCGCCAATTAGGGATTTCCCAAGCAACATTTTTTAATTGGAAAAAGAAGTACGGAGGATTAGGTATAACTGAGCTTCGTAAGTTACGTCTTTTAGAAGAGGAGAACTTGCAATTAAAGAAATTGGTTGCGGATTTAAGTTTGGACAAACAAATGTTGCAGGATGTAATAAAAAAAAAGCTATAACTGCGTCATATCGAAAGGAAATGTCTGAATGGTTAATAGAAAATTATCATATTTCAGTCAGTAGGGCATGTAAATGTGTTTTATTACCAAGATCTATTTATTATTATATTTCAAAACCGCGAGAGGATCGTTTACTCAGAATGCGAATAAATGAGATCGCAAATACGCGAATACGGTTTGGGGTTAGGAGGATTTGTATCTTACTTAGGCGAGAAGGATTCGAAGACAACCACAAGCGTATTTATCGGATTTATAAGGAAGAGGGTTTGAATTTGAGAAGATAAGAGGCCTAGAAGAAATCGGTCAGGTGCTCATCGACTCGAAAGAGTGGAAAACTCAAGTATACATAAGATTTGGAGCATGGATTTTCTGCAAGATTCCTTGTACAACGGATTAAAATTCAGAATATTAAGTATAGTGGATAACTATAGTAAAAAATGCCTAGGATTGTATGTGGGGAAATCACTTAAAGGAGCAGATGTTGTGGGGCAATTAAACCAAATTAAACAAGATGAGATGCGGGTTCCTTGTCGAATACAATGTGATAATGGAAGTGAATTCATATCGAAAGAAGTAGATAGATGGGCCTATGAAAATGGCGTCATATTGGATTTTTCTCGGCCAGGAAAACCAACAGACAATCCTTATGTCGAGTCATTTAACGGAAAATTCAGAGATGAGTGTCTATCCGTAAATTGGTTCATTACGTTGGATGATGCGAAAGAAAAAATTGATGCTTGGAAATGGGATTATAACCTATTTCGACCGCATAGTTCGTTGAATAATTTAACTCCGCAGGAATTTATTATATTGCATACAAATAACCCCGAAAATCTACATTAGGTTGTTTATACCATGGGGAGCAGTTCACATTAAATAAATGAAAATGCTACAATAAAAAGCTTTTCTACTATTGAAATGGAATTCTCTTTTGTAAAAATTATTCTATTCATTTATTTAGATCAATATTAATTAATAATATACGAAAATTTACGAAATCAGTTTCAATTGAATATTTACTATTTAAATTGTTGTTTTTATTTAGCTGTGAAATAAATTCCGTAAAATCTCGTAAATCAACACTGAGATTTTTCCCAATATATTTTTCTAAGAAATCAATTAAATTATAATCTTCCTCAATTGGGGTTCCAATAAATAAATTCATAAGCCCATATTCAAAGCAGTCTACATTTAGACAACTCCTCAATTCAATTCCTGTTTTCTTTGAAATTTTTAATTTTGTACCTGATTTCCCAATTACATTAAAATAAAGTTTTCTAGCTTTTGAGTTACATGTAGCTTTTTTTTTACCACTTAAATCAGATGCAACTGAAAAAGCAAAATCAATTTTATTTTTACTATCAAAATAGAACACACCAAATGAACCAACAGAATCCGATATTGCATCAGATAATATAGTTTTAGGGAAGTTCATTTTTTTAGAACACTTAGTAATATGAGGTCTTCGTGAAAGAAGGTCATACTGAAAATAATCACCTGTAAACCCCAAAATACCCGATTTGATTTTAGTATTTTTATCGAATTTTGCTTGCAAAAAAGTCATTTTAGCTTTTTGTAATATTGGCGAATATGTTATTATCCAAAGATCCGATAGTTCTCTTTTTTTCTTGCAATTTGAAATCAAGGTGTCAAATTCTACATATTTTTGATGTACCTCATCTATAAATATACAATTATATTTTGTAGTAAGATATCTCAACATTTCTCGAAATAAACCAATCTCACCACATTGTTCCTTTTGAAAATATTGGTTTAATGTTTGTTTCATACTACTTTATTTTTAAAAAGTTCGGTAAATTCTATGTGGAGGCGAAGGTCATCAATTCTCTCAATTTCAATCTAAAGATGAGTTGGTTGACAATTAAAAATTATATCAGATTTCAACAAACAATTGTAATTTGTTAATCATCAAAGATTCTTAATATTGATATTACAAAATATCTAAAATCAAAATTATCCAATGTAAATCAATTACTTATACGTTGATCTCCCTAATTATTTTTATTGAAATAAACATATATATAAATCTAACAAAAGAAGTAGGTAAAAAATATAATATCAAAAATCCCTATTAATCTTTAGTAAATTCAACTCCTAACGAATGGTTAAAAATTGTCCTTAAAACTTCAATTTCACAAGTTTTAACATTTTGAAACTAGGACTTCTTAAAGGCCGTCAAACCAAGCAAGTTGGGCTCAGGACTGAAATAAAAAAGCCTCCCAGCTCACGCTGAAAGGCTTCGTAGAGGAGGGAGTGACAGCTACGTTTCACTTCGCTGTCATCCGCAAAGGGCATCTGGCACAAAGCCAATCACCATTCGCTTACGAATGGTGATTCTTTTTTGATTCCGTCGTTCGCCCAAGCAAGCTTGGCTCTCGACAGAATCAAAAAAACCTCCCAGCTCACGCTGAAAGGCTTTGTAGAGGGGAAGGGATTCGAACCCTCGGTAAGCTTGAGACCTACACACGCTTTCCAAGCGTGCTCCTTAAACCACTCGGACACCCCTCTGAATGGATTGCAAAATTAGCAAATTATTTCGACGAATCGAAAAAGACATCCATATCCTTTTTGAATTGGATTAATGAGGGTTTGTGAATGTA
>JACCDQ010888106.1_pt1 | contig 18332 bp, 11 predicted proteins | sample 7446031 | NCBI WGS metagenome assembly JACCDQ01 (sample SAMN15323442, study PRJNA562643) | freshwater metagenome | isolation source: river surface water | place: USA:Blue River Watershed | collected 2017-08-17
CCACCTGTGGGGCTACAACGGCCAGAGCCCCGGCCCGACGATCGAGGTGGTCGAAGGCGACCGTGTGCGCCTCTTCGTCACCAACAAGCTGCCCGAGCACACCACCATCCACTGGCACGGCCAGCGCCTGCCCAATGGCATGGACGGCGTGGGCGGGCTGAACCAGCCGCAGATCCCCGTGGGCAAGACCTTTGTGTACGAATTCGTGCTGCAGCGTGCCGGCAGCTTCATGTACCACCCGCATGCCGACGAGCTGGTGCAGATGGCCATGGGCATGATGGGCTTCTGGGTCACACACCCGAAGGCGAAACACCCGCTGATCAGCGAGGTGCAGCGCGACTTCTGCTTCCTGCTCAATGCCTACGACATCGAGCCCGGCAGCAGCGTGCCCAAGGTCAACACCATGCTGGACTTCAACCTCTGGACCTGGAACAGCCGCGCCTTCCCCGGCATAGACACGCTCAACGTGCGCCTGGGCGACCGCGTGCGCATCCGCGTGGGCAACCTCACCATGACCAACCACCCCATCCACCTGCACGGCCACGAATTTGAGGTGACCGGCACCGACGGCGGCCCCGTGCCCCCCAGCGCCCGCTGGCCCGAGGTGACCACCGATGTGGCCGTGGGCCAGATGCGCCAGATTGAGCTGCTGGCCGACGAAGAAGGCGACTGGGCCATCCACTGCCACAAAAGCCACCACACCATGAACGCCATGGGCCACGGCGTGCCCACCATGATCGGTGTGGACCACCGGGGGCTGGTGGGCAAGATTCAAAAATTGGCCCCCGACTACATGCTGATGGGCGAGCGCGGCATGGCCGACATGGGGGAAATGGAAATGCCCCTGCCCGACAACACCGCCCCCATGATGACCGGCACCGGGCAGTTTGGTCCGCTCGAAATGGGCGGCATGTTCACCGTGTTCAAAGTGCGCAAAGACCAAAAGCCCGGTGTCTACACCGACCCCGGCCCCTACACATTTCCCCAGGGCACCGTGGCCAGCGAATGGACCGGTCCTGCCCCCGTTCCCACCCGCCCCGCGGAATCGCCGGCGCATCACCACACTCCTGCAGCCAACGCCGTCAAGCCCGCAAAAGGTTCGTCACATGGCCACTGAATCTTTACCCCACATGAAAAACCTCCGCCGTTTTGGCCTTGCAGCCCTGTCGTTTTTGTTTGTTTCCCATGTTTGGGCCCACAGCAACAGCATGCACATGCCCGCCGCCAGTCAGGTTCGCATGGAGCAAAAGCCTTGGGGCATTGCGGGTTTGTCCAAAGACGTGGTCCGAACGGTTGAAATCAAAATGACCGACAACATGCGCTTCACCCCCAGTCTGATCGAAGTCAAGCAGGGCGAAACCATCAAATTGGTGCACCGCAATGCAGGCAAAGTGATGCATGAATTTGTGCTGGGCACCGCAGCGGACTTGGCTGAACACGCCGCGCTGATGAAAAAATTCCCCGACATGGAACACGACGAACCCTATATGGCGCACGTTGAGCCCAGCAAGCGCGGCCAAATCATTTGGAACTTCAATCGCCCCGGAGATTATGAATTTGCCTGCCTGTTGCCTGGCCATTTTGAGGCAGGCATGATAGGAAAGGTCAGGGTGCTGCCCAAGTAGGGAGCCAGAGTTTGTAGATTTCTCTGCTCTCCGTGTGTGCTGGTTCAACGCAGTCTTAGATCGGATTCACAGTGAACGCCTCTGCACCCTCTTTTGGCCCTTTGTGGGTCGAATCGGTTGAAACACTTTTTCACGCGGATTTGCCGTTTGGGCTGGCCTTGTTGGATCGCAATTTGCGATACCAGCGAATCAACACCACGCTTGCCCAGTTCAATGGCGTTACGGTGGAGCAGTCTTTGGGCCGCACCGTGTCTGAAGTGCTGCCCGACGCTTACCCGGCGTTGGGCCCCATGCTGAGAACCGTGCTCGATCAAGGGGTGGCTTTAGAGAAATTCCGGGTGCAGGTGGATGTGCCCAGTTGCCCCGGGGAACTCTCCGAATGGGAGGCCAGCTATTTACCGGTCCGGGGCCCTGCGGGTGTTGATGGCGTGCTGGTGGTTGCCGTCAACATCACCGCCGAGCAGCGGGCAGAACAGGCCCGTCGCGACAGCGATGCCCGCATACGCAAACTGCTGGACAGCTTGTTTGCTTTTGTTGGCGTGCTGGCGCCAGACGGTACTTTGCTCGAAGCGAACCGCGCTCCGCTGGAGGCAGCTGGTATCAGCATCGAAGATGTGCGTGGCCTGCCTTTTTGGAAAGCCTATTGGTGGAGTCACGACCCCGCCCTGCAAGACTGGCTCGAGGCCTCAGTCAAAGTGGTGGCCGGTGGGGGCGTGGTCAGGCAAGATGTGGTGGTTCGCACGGCCGGAGATGGGCGCCTGACCATCGATTTCATGCTGGCACCCATGTTTGATGACGCCGGCAAAGTGGTTTACCTGATTCCCTCGGCGTCCGATGTGTCCGACCGGGTGCTGAAAGAGGGCGCACTGCTTGCCAGCGAGGCCCGTTTTCGAAGCGCATTTGAAACCGCCCCCGAGGGCATGACCTTGGTGGACGGCAAAGGGCACATGTTGCTTGCCAACCGAGCCATGGGCTTGTTGTTCCGGTGCGACCCCGCCAGCCTTATTGACCAAAGCGTCAATTTACTGGTGCCCTTGTCCGATCGGGCTCAGCATGAGGGCTTGATTGCCGGGTTCGCCCAAGAGCCCAGCACCCGCATCATGGGCAAGCGTCGCAACCTGCTGGCCCAGCGCCTCGATGGCACCACTTTTCCTGTCGAAGTGGGGTTGAACCCCATACCGGGGAGCAACCCCCCCGAAATTCTGGCCACGGTCAATGACATCAGCGAACGCCTTGCGGCGCAGGAACGCATAGAGCGGGCGTTGCACGAAAAAACCGTGCTGCTGCACGAAGTGCACCACAGGGTCAAAAACAACCTCCAAATCATCGCCAGCCTGCTGAATTTGCAGGCCCGTACCGTCGATGGAACCGTGCGGGCGGTTTTGCAAGAGAGCAACAACCGAGTTCGCGCCATGGCGCTGACCCACCAGTTGCTGTACGAGCGGAACGACTTCTCGGGTCTGGAACTGGGGCCGTATTTGCAACGACTGAGTGCACTCTTGCGCGAAACCTACCTGACCCCCAACGTGCCCATACGTTTGGAAGTTGACGTGCTAGAGACCGGGTTGCGCATTGATTTGCAGCAAGCCATACCTTGCGGTCTTATCGTCAACGAACTCGTTACCAATGCGCTCAAACATGCGTTTCCTGCGGGTCGAGAGGGCCACGTCACCGTCACCGCCAAGCCAGAACTGCCCCATTGCGTCAGAGTGACCGTGGCCGACGACGGTATCGGCTTGCCACCGGGCACCACCCTCGAGTCGCAAGGGTCTTTGGGCTTTCAGCTGATGCCACTGCTGGCCGATCAGTTGGGCGCGAAACTGGATCTGGCTGAGGGGCCAGGAACCCGGGTAAGTTGGTCATTCCCCTTGCTGGAGGTGATGCATGAACCCTACCGCTGAAACCCCCACCGCCGCAGAAAACGCGGCCAAACGCCTGCTCATAGTCGAAGACGAGCGCATTGTTGCGTTGGATTTGCGCTTCAATTTGGAAGCACTGGGCTACAACGTCATTGGAATGGCAGCCAGTGAAGGCGAGGCACTGTCCATGGTGGAAAACCACCGCCCAGACTTGGTGCTCATGGACATCAACCTCGGTCGCGGAGGGGACGGCACCGTTGCAGCCCAAAAAATATCAGATGCTTATGGCTTGCCGGTGGTGTTTTTGACGGCCTATGCCGAGCCCGAGACCCTCGCCCGGGCCAGCGCCAGTGCGCCTTACGGCTATTTGTTGAAGCCGTTTGATTTGCGAGAACTCAATGCCACCATTCAGGTGGCTTTGAGCCGTTGGTTGCAAGAACGCCGCCGTGATTCCATGGTGTCTGGGTTTTACTCGGCGCCCAATGCAGTGATGATTTTGGACAGCGATTTCCGGGTCCATGATGTCAACCCGGCATTCACCCGCCTGACCGGTTGGCCCGAAGACGAAATCGCCGGCAAACACCCCCACGAATTTTTGCACGCCCAACGAGAGGGCGATCGTTTGTCGCTGGGGCCCTTGGGTGTTGCTCCTGTGCAGCAAGCAGGCGAGGTCACCTGCCGCAGGCGTGATGGCAGTTTGTTTCCCGCTTGGGAGCACATCGCGGTGGTTCAAGGCCCAGATCCCCACTATATTTTGACTTTCAGCGACATCACACCGCTGAGCGACAGCCGCCAACGCATGACCGAGCAAGCCCACCACGACGCCTTGACCGGGCTGGGCAATCGTTATGAACTCGACGCTCTGCTGGATCGTTTGGTGGGCGCTGGAACCCGCTTTGCGTTGATCTTTTTGGACCTGGATGGTTTTAAAACCGTCAACGACCGTGAAGGCCACGAGGCCGGTGACAAAGTGTTGCTGGAGGTGGCCAAACGCCTGAAAGGCGAATTGCGCAAAACCGATACGGCCATTCGGCTGGGTGGCGACGAGTTTGTGCTGGTCGTGCCACTTGCGGTGCAGCTTGAGGATTTGCAACGCCTCGCTGGGCAGTTGCTTCAATCGGTGCGTCAGCCCATCCAGATCCAAACCACCTACACGGTCCAAGTCTCGGCCAGCATGGGCATTGCGCGTTACCCAGAAGACGGGTGCACCGCAGACGCGCTCTTGAGGCTGGCCGATACGGCAATGTACCGGGCCAAATCCCAAGGCCGGAACCAATTTGCCATGACTTCGTTGTAGTTCAAATACCCACTGATTTGGTCGGGTAATGACGATTTTTGTACTGGACCGTGAATTTCAAGGTCATGATCGTGCTGGGAGCGTTTTTGCCTCTTTTTGGTGCGTTGGCAATTCAATGCCGATCGCCCAAAGCGAAATTGGGTGCCAGGTTGACCGCGGGCACTTGCGGGTTGGTTTTGAAAGTTGGCTTCGAGCCGAACGAGTCTCATTTTTTGTCCAGAAGGTAGCAGCTTGAACAATATTAAAATTTCCACGCGTCTGGTCATGTTGATTGGCCTGATGTCAGCCCTTTTGGTCCTGCTCGGTGGCATGGGTTTGTTTGGAATGTCGCAGTCCAACGCGCATCTCAAGACCGTTTACGAAGACCGCACCGTGCCTTTGGGGCAACTGCTCGAGGTGCAACAGCTCATATTGCGCAATCGCCACGCGGTCAGCCAATCTGTTGCGCTGAACAACCCCGAGTCTTACAAGACATTGGCGGGCAACATCACCAACAACGCCAACGCGCTGACCGAAATCTGGAAGGCCTACACCTCTACCAAAATGACGCCGGAAGAGGACGTGGTGCTCAAGCAATTTGAAACGGCACGAGCGGCTTTTCTGGCTGGTTTCTTGCGGCCTGCCCAAGCGGCCATGCTTGCGGGTGACGTGGATGCGATCCGTCATTTGATTGAACAAAAAGAAGAGGTGCTCTACGCGCCTGTTCGCGAAAATTTGGTCAAACTGGTCAAAATTCAGCTGGACGAAGCCAAAAACGAATACGGCACTGCGGTCAGCCGCTTCAATCTGTTCACCACGGTTGCTGCCCTTGCCATGGTGGTAGGCGTTTCGGCTGCGGCATTTTTTGGACTGGCCTTGATTCGGTCGATCAGCCGTTCCCTGAAAAACGCTGTAGATGCCACCAACGCGGTGGCGCACGGTGACCTGACCGGCACCATCCGCGCCGACGGGCGTGACGAGGTGGCCACTTTGCTCACCGCCTTGTCTGAAATGCAGGCGAGTTTGGTGGACGTGGTCGGTAAAGTGCGGCAAGGTGCTGAAGGTGTGGCGGCGGCCAGCTCTGAGATTGCCCAGGGCAACCACGACCTTTCATCTCGCACCGAAAGCCAAGCCAGCTCTTTGCAGCAAACCGCAGCATCGATGGAGGAGCTGGGCTCCACCGTTAAACAAAACGCTGACAACGCCTCTCAAGCCAACAGGCTGGCACGCGATGCCAGCACCGTGGCCATACAGGGCGGAGAAGTGGTGGCGCAAGTGGTGGATACCATGAAGGGCATACGCGACTCCAGCCACAAGATCGCCGACATCATCAACGTGATTGACGGCATTGCGTTTCAAACCAACATTCTTGCGCTGAACGCGGCCGTTGAGGCGGCGCGGGCGGGCGAGCAAGGGCGTGGATTTGCGGTGGTCGCAGGCGAGGTGCGCAGCTTGGCTGGGCGCAGCGCTGAGGCCGCCAAACAAATCAAAACCTTGATCAACGACAGTGTGGAGCGTGTGGGCCAGGGCAGTGCGCTGGTGGAGCAGGCTGGCCTGACCATGAGCGAGGTGGTTGACAGCATCAAACGCGTCACCGACATCATGGGAGAAATAAGCGGAGCCAGTGCTGAACAAAGCGCGGGTGTGGGGCAGGTTGGCGAAGCGATCACCCAAATGGACCAAGGCACCCAGCAAAATGCGGCTTTGGTTGAGGAAATGGCCGCAGCCGCTACCAGTTTGCGCGGTCAAGCCGATGAACTGGTCCGGGCCGTGGCTGTGTTCAAGTTGGTACCCGGTGCATCGGCATCCCCGGTTGCTGAGGCTCCGCGTGTGGCCGTTACAACCGCTGCGCGTTCGGCTGTGGCGGCTCCCAAGCATGTGGCCAAGCCCGCGTTGCGCGCTGCTGCTGCAAAAGCATCAACAGTGCCCACCAAGCGCGCGCCTGCCACCGCGCCAGCAGCACCCAAGCGTTTGGCTGCAGCTCCAGCCCCCGCGCCTGCTGCCGACGGCGAAGATTCATGGGAGTCTTTTTAAGTCGCGCCGCCGTGTGCTGGCTTGGTGGCATTCAGTGAGCCAAACACACATCTTGGGGCCGTTTCCCACTTGCTGAGCAGGTGCCCTTGCGAGCGCGCATACAGCGTACCTGCTTGGCTATAATCTAAGGTTGCCAAAGCGGGCCCAGTTTTCGGGCTTGGCCTTTGAGTCACCCATTTTTGGCGCCAGCCACCGGCTGGCGTTTTCCCTTATTTAGGAGCAATTCATGGCCTTGAACGTTGAAACCTTGGAAAAGTTGGAGCGTAAAATCACGCTCGAACTGCCGCTGGAAACCATCCAAAAGGAAGTCGAATCACGTCTCAAGCGCATGCAACGCCAGGTCAAAATGGACGGTTTCCGTCCTGGCAAAGTGCCCATGAGCGTGGTCACCAAGAGCTACGGTTACTCTGTGCAATACGAGGTCATGAACGACAAAGTCGGTCAGGCTTTCAACGCAGCCGCCTCTGAAGCCCAGTTGCGCATTGCCGGCGCGCCCCGCATCAACGAAAAAGAAGGCGCCCCCGAAGGCATGGTGGCTTTTGAAGCCATTTTCGAGGTGTACCCAGAAGTCAAAATCAACGACTTGACCGCCGCTGAAGTGGACAAAATCAGCGCCGAAGTCAATGATGCTGCCATCGATCGCACCCTCGACATTCTGCGCAAACAGCGCCGCACTTTTGGGCAACGCGCTGCCGCAGAAGCAGCGGTTGACGGCGACCGCGTCACGATCGACTTTGAAGGAAAAATCGACGGCGAACCCTTCGAAGGCGGTAAAGCCGAAGGCTTTCAGTTCATCGTGGGCGACGGCCAAATGCTCAAGGAATTTGAAGACGCTGTGCGTGGCATGAAGGCAGGGGAGTCCAAAACTTTCCCGCTGAGCTTCCCGGCCGATTACCACGGCAAAGATGTGGCGGGCAAGCAAGCCGATTTCCTGGTGACCCTGAACAAGGTCGAGGCCGCTCACCTGCCCGAGGTTGATGACGCATTCGTCAAGTCGCTGGGCATTGAAGAAGGCACCGTTGACGCCCTGCGTGCCGATGTCAAGAAAAACTTGGAGCGTGAAGTCAAGTTCCGTTTGCAAGCTCGCAACAAAACCGCCGTGATGGATGCGTTGATTGCCCAGGCCGAACTCGACCTGCCCAAGGCCAGTGTGGACGCCGAAGTGGAGCGTCTGGTGGAAGGCGCCCGCGCCGATTTGAAACAGCGCGGCATCAAGGATGCGGACAAGGCGCCGATTCCCGCTGAGCTTTTCAAGGACCAGGCCGAACGCCGCGTCCGTTTGGGTTTGGTGGTGGCAGAGTTGGTCAACGCCAACAACCTGCAAGCCAAACCTGAGCAAATTGACGCTCACATCAATGAACTGGCGGCTTCCTACGAGCGTCCTGCTGATGTGGTGCGTTGGTACAAAGGTGACAACCGCCGCCTGGCCGAAGTCGAAGCCATTGTGATCGAAAACAATGTCACCGAATTTGTGCTGGCCCAAGCCAAAGTCACTGCCAAAACCGTGAGCTTTGAAGAGCTGATGGGCCAAGCCTGATTGAGCTTGATCACATCTGGCTGACCGAAGGGCGGAAAATTCCGCCCTTTTTTGTCCCCGGTTTATCCCGAGCTCGCAAAAGGTCGGGCGGCCGAATTGGTTACAGTATGCATTGCAGCAATACACGCGGAGTCAACACACAATGAGCGCTTTGGATGTACAAAATTTGGGCATGGTGCCCATGGTCATCGAACAATCGGGTCGCGGCGAACGGGCATACGACATTTACTCCCGCCTGCTCAAAGAACGCGTGATTTTTTTGGTGGGCCCGGTGAACGATCAATCGGCCAACCTGGTGGTGGCGCAAATGTTGTTTCTGGAAAGCGAAAACCCAGACAAGGACATTTCTTTCTACATCAACTCGCCGGGCGGTTCGGTCAGCGCGGGCATGTCGATTTTTGACACGATGAATTTCATCAAACCCGATGTGTCCACCCTCTGTATGGGCATGGCGGCCAGCATGGGGGCCTTCTTGTTGTCCGCCGGCACCAAAGGCAAGCGCTTTGCCTTGCCCAACAGCAAGATCATGATCCACCAACCGTTGGGCGGCGCCCAAGGTCAGGCCACCGACATCGAAATCCACGCCCGCGAGATCCTCAAGACCCGTGAGCAACTCAACCGAATTTTGGCCGAACGCTCTGGCCAGCCGCTGGAAAAAATCCAGGCCGACACCGAGCGCGATTACTACATGTCAGCCGCCGAGGCAGCCGACTATGGGTTGATCGACAAAGTCATCGACAAGCGCGGCAGTTAACAGGAACCAGCCACCCATGGCCGACAAAAAAAGCGCCAGCAACGAAAAAACGCTTTACTGCTCCTTTTGCGGTAAGAGCCAGCACGAGGTCAAAAAACTCATAGCTGGTCCATCGGTGTTTATTTGCGACGAATGCATCGACTTGTGCAACGACGTCATCCGTGACGAGCTGCCCCCCACCGCCTTGGTCAAAGAGACCGGCGAAAAGTTGCCCACCCCTGCTGAGATAAAGCAACACCTCGACAACTATGTGATCGGCCAAGAGGCCGCCAAAAAGTCGCTCTCGGTGGCGGTGTACAACCATTACAAACGCTTGCGCCACAAGGCCAATGCCAAAAAAGACGATGTGGAATTGGCCAAGAGCAATATTTTGCTCATCGGCCCCACCGGCTCAGGCAAGACCTTGCTGGCTGCCACCATGGCCCGCATGCTGGACGTGCCATTTGTGATGGCCGACGCCACCACGCTGACCGAAGCCGGTTACGTGGGCGAGGATGTTGAAAACATCATCGCCAAGCTGCTCCAAGTCAGCAACTACGACCCTGAAAAGGCCCAGCAGGGCATTGTGTACATCGACGAAATCGACAAAATCACCCGCAAGTCCGAGAACCCCTCGATCACCCGGGACGTGTCGGGCGAAGGCGTGCAGCAGGCTTTGCTCAAGCTGATCGAAGGTACCTTGGCTTCGGTGCCGCCGCAAGGCGGGCGCAAGCACCCGAACCAGGAAATGTTGCAGGTGGACACCTCCAACATCCTGTTCATTTGCGGCGGTGCGTTTGCCGGGCTTGAAAAAATCATCGAGAGCCGTACCGAGGCTTCTGGCATTGGGTTTGGTGCCGCGGTCAAAAGCAAGCAGCAACGCAGCATCACAGAGGTGTTTTCTGAAGTCGAGCCCGATGACCTGGTGCGCTTTGGTTTGATCCCCGAGCTGGTGGGGCGCATGCCGGTGGTTACCTCGCTGGCTGAACTCACCGAAGATGCCTTGGTCGATATCTTGACCGAACCCAAAAATGCGGTCGTCAAGCAATTTTCGCAATTGCTGTCGATGGAGGGTGTGGAGCTGGAAGTGCGGCCCGCCGCGCTCAAGGCCATTGCCCGCAAGGCTCTCAAGCGCAAAACCGGGGCCCGTGGCCTGCGCTCTATCATGGAGCAAGCCCTGATGGACACCATGTTTGAGCTGCCCAGTATCAGCAACGTAGAGAAAGTGGTGGTTGAAGAATCCACGATCGATGAAGGCCATCCGCCTTTGTTGGTGTACCACGAGGCAGCCAAACAGGCTTGACCTTGCTACCATGGGCGCTGCGGCGCCCTTTTTATTGATGCCCCTGTGGGTTGATAACGGCGGTTTCGCCCCCAACTCCCTCAGCGTATTGAGGTAACACCATGTCCGGACACACTTTACTCCCCAGCCAACCGGCAACTCTGCCACTGCTGCCCCTGCGCGATGTGGTGGTTTTCCCCCACATGGTGATCCCGCTGTTTGTGGGGCGCCCAAAAAGCATCAAGGCACTTGAGGCGGCCATGCTCAATGAGCGGCGCATCATGTTGGTGGCCCAAAAAACCGCCGCCAAAGACGACCCCTCCCCCGAAGACATGTTCGAGATGGGCTGCGTGGCCAGCATCTTGCAAATGCTCAAACTGCCGGATGGAACGGTGAAAGTCTTGGTTGAAGGCGTTCAGCGCGCCAAAGTGCTGGCGGTGGAGGAAGGCGAACAGCATTTCAATGCGAGCGTGCAGCCGGTGGACCCAACCGAGGAGGTGGCAGCAAACGATGCCACTGAGCTCGAAGCCCTGCGCCGGGCTGTCATGCAGCAGTTTGACCAATACGTCAAACTCAACAAGAAAATTCCTTCGGAAATTCTGACCTCCATTTCCAGCATCGACGATCCGGGCCGTTTGGCCGATACCATTGCGGCGCATTTGCCCTTGAAACTTGAGTCCAAGCAAAGTGTGCTGGACTTGGCCCTGATTTCCAAACGGTTGGAAAACCTGTTCAGCCAGCTTGAGCGCGAGGTGGAAATCCTCAACGTGGACAAACGCATCCGTGGCCGTGTCAAGCGCCAGATGGAAAAAAACCAGCGGGACTTCTATCTCAACGAACAGGTCAAGGCCATTCAGAAGGAACTTGGCGAAGGGGAAGAGGGCGCAGACATCGAGGAGATCGAGAAAAAGATCAAACTCGCCAAAATGCCCGCTGAAGCCCGCAAGAAGGCCGAAGGCGAGTTGAAGAAGCTCAAGTTGATGTCGCCGATGTCAGCCGAAGCGACCGTGGTGCGCAATTACATTGATGTGCTGGTGGGTTTGCCTTGGAGCAAGAAAACCAAGATCAAGCACGACCTGGGTTTTGCCGAGGGCGTGCTGAACGAAGACCACTATGGGCTCGACAAGGTCAAAGACCGCATTTTGGAATACCTCGCGGTGCAACAGCGTGTTGACAAAGTCAAGGCGCCTATTCTGTGCTTGGTCGGGCCTCCTGGCGTGGGCAAAACATCGCTTGGGCAGTCGGTGGCCAAAGCCACCGGGCGCAAGTACGTGCGCATGGCGCTGGGCGGTATGCGTGACGAGGCCGAAATACGCGGTCACCGCCGCACCTACATTGGCGCCATGCCGGGCAAGGTGCTCCAAAGCCTGAACAAGGTCGGCACCCGAAACCCGCTGTTTTTGTTGGATGAAATCGACAAACTGGGCATGGACTTCCGGGGAGACCCCTCGTCTGCGCTGCTGGAGGTGCTGGACCCCGAGCAGAACCACACTTTCGCCGATCACTATGTGGAGGTCGATTTCGACTTGTCGGACGTGATGTTCGTGGCCACGTCGAATTCCATGAACATACCGCCCGCTTTGTTGGATCGCATGGAGGTGATTCGTCTGAGTGGTTACACCGAAGACGAAAAAACCAACATCGCGCAGAAGTACCTGCTGCCCAAGCAGTTGAAGAACAATGGGATCAAGCCCGACGAGCTGAATGTGACGGAAGATGCGTTGCGCGATGTGGTGCGTTACTACACCCGCGAAGCAGGCGTGCGTTCGTTGGAGCGTGAACTGTCCAAAATCTGCCGCAAGGTGGTCAAAGGCTTGCTTTTGAAGAAGTACACCCCCACTGTGGTGGTGAATGCCGAAAACCTGAGTGATTTTCTGGGGGTGCGCAAGTACAGCTATGGCCGCGCCGAAGCGCAAAACCAAGTGGGGCAGGTGGTGGGCCTGGCCTGGACCGAGGTGGGTGGCGATCTCCTGACGATTGAAGCTGCATTGATGCCTGGCAAGGGCAATGTCATACGCACCGGTTCCCTGGGCGACGTGATGAAAGAATCTGTGGAGGCTGCACGCACCGTGGTGCGCAGCCGCGCGCGGGCATTGGGCATCAAAGACGAGGTGTTCGAGAAGAAAGACATCCACGTCCACGTGCCCGATGGCGCCACACCCAAAGACGGCCCCAGTGCCGGTGCGGCCATGACCACCACGATTGTGTCGGCGTTGACCGGCATTCCGGTGCGGGCAGACGTTGCCATGACGGGTGAGATCACCCTGCGAGGCGAGGTAACGGCGATTGGTGGGCTGAAAGAAAAGTTGTTGGCCGCATTGCGTGGCGGCATCAAGACCGTGATCATTCCGGAAGAAAACATCAAGGACCTGGCCGAAATTCCCGACAACGTGAAGGAGGGGCTGGAAATTGTGCCGGTCAAGTGGATTGACCGCGTGCTGGAGATTGCCCTTGAACGGTACCCCAGCCCGCTGGTCGAGGAAAATGCGCCAGCCGAAGTGCCAGCGGTGGTTCCTGCAGCAGCACCTGCCGCTGTGCGCACCCGCAGCCGGGCCAAGGGCGGCGCTGTAAAACATTGAGTGCAGTTTTTTTGAGTGATTTTGACAAAGGCCCAAAAAACGTATTAGAATAGCGGCTTCGAACAACGCAGCAATTGATGCGTTGTTCGGAAAATGCGGGATTAGCTCAGTTGGTAGAGCGATACCTTGCCAAGGTATAGGTCGAGAGTTCGAGCCTCTTATCCCGCTCCATTTTCCTAAAAAAAGGGAAGCTTTTGCTTCCCTTTTTTGTCCCGCCCCAGGGCAGGGCGGAACCAGAACAAGGCGCGGTAGCAAAGCGGTTATGCACCGGATTGCAAATCCGTGTAGGTCGGTTCGACTCCGGCCCGCGCCTCCAAAATTTCACAGTGAAATCAACAACTTAACCGCCTTAGGGCGGTTTTTTATTGCCCTTTTTATGCTCGGAATGCGCCACTCTGTACTGCTCTGCTACCATTTTCGGTAGCAATGCTACCTAAAGACGGATCGGAAAGTCCGTCGCGTTGGGTTACTATACGCCAACTTGAAGGAGAAAACATGGCGGCCGTGACGCAACGTGGAAAAGTGTGGCAAATACGCATCAAACACCGGCTGCTGGATAAGCCGTACTTTCGAACTTTCGATACAGAAGATGAAGCCAGGGCGCACGCGAAATCGGTAGAAGATCTGCTGGACCGCGGCATCGTCGTGCCTGACCTCGCGGCAAAAGAGACGCCAAGCCTAGGCCCGCGGCTGTCGGAATTGATCGATGAATACAAGCGACTGGCGCACCCAGCGATAACAGACATTCCAACACTGAACCTTCTAGCTCAAGAAGTAGGGAAATCAAGGTTTGGAGAGGTCACGACGAGGTGGGTTGATGCGTGGCTTCACCGCCTGAAGGTGGAGCAAAACCTGTCACCGTCCACGACAAGAAAGCGGGTGGGTAGCTTGTCAAGGGTGCTCGACTACCAGCTTCGAAAAACAATTGATGCAGGAAAACCGGCACCCATCAATCCTCTCCAGCTGCTCCCGCGGGGTTACGCAAACGCAAACGCCGCTGAGAAAATGGCGCTCGCGGCTGCCAAGAAAGTCGAGAAGACAGACGTGACACGAGACCGTCGGCTTTTGCCTGGTGAATACGAGAAGATAAGATCGGCGCTGGAAGGCGTTAAGCGGAAAGACAGGGAGCGCGCGCTGCCTGTGGATGCAGAATTCACGCTGTTTTTCGAGCTGATTCTTCGGACAGGTCTTAGGCTTTTCGAGGCGTTCAGGTTACGCTGCGAAAGTGTAGATATCGCAGGGAGATACTTGCGCGTCGATGGCTCGAAAGGCCACCGCGGAGCGATCAAGCAGCGCACGGTGCCTATCGTGCGCGAGCTGCTGGAGCCGCTTGCCGGGTTGGTGAAAGACCGAGAACCGACAGAGCTTCTCTTCTCATTTTGGAACGGATCTGACGAAGATCGACAGCGCTGCACAAACCGTCTCAGCCACCGATTCGGCACGCTTTTCGATTACGCTGGTGTGCCGGATTTTCGAGAACACGACCTGCGGCACGAGGCCACCTGCCGATGGATTCTTATGAAAAATCGTGATGGCGGATGGGCGTTTTCGGATGCGCAAATCATGAAAATTATGGGCTGGGCGTCGATATCAATGCTGATGCGCTACGCATCGTTGCGCGGTGAAGATCTGTCTAGTCTGCTCGACGACTAGGGCAGCAAAAGGTGTACAAAGGCCGCGGTATTCGCCTACAAGCGTCGTCCTCGATGACGAGCGGCGCATTCTGAATGTGAGTCAAAGTTGGTTAAGATATATTTCGAGATCATCTCTTGAGTAGCTAAGTTTGCTTTCCTCTAAAGTTAAATATATTTTTGTATCCTGCAAAATTGATGACTCAAGACTGAATTTGTTTAATCGCTCAATTGAAGTAAATCCGTCATGTTGCAATAAAAGAACTTTGTCGTGGCACCGCCTGAGACAGGCTCGGAGTGCGGTGGCCTCAATTCCTTGTTGAATGTGGGCGAAAATTTTTGGGGTGTCAAGATTTTTCTTTGAAATTGACTTTCCAAACATGTTAACTATTCCTCCTTGTCTATTTTCAACGTGACTGTTGACAATTAATTCGCGTGCCTGGCTGATTTCACGATATAACGATTTTATCTTTGTGTTGCTCGTAAATTTTTGGGCTGCTGATCGTCCGAAAATCTCTGAAATTGATGTTTTGCACCCAGAAGATAGAGGGGCTCCATATAGTAGTGCGAGAATGCCTTCTTTTACTTGTTTTATACTAGAGTCGGTTTCTGTAGCGATTTCTTTTCTCATCTTATTTTTATTCTCTAAGTAGTGGTTTATTTCAGGGGTGGCTAAGCCATTTAATGCGGCAAGTTGCCCGATAATGCTTATGTGGCAGTTCTCGATATCATAATCGTAGTTCCCTGCGAGTGCTGCCTTTCTTAGTATTCTTGGCGCATTTTGCAAATTAACACCCCCTTGTGCATATAGCCTGCCGCTGGGGGATTCAATGTATGTATGTGCAAGAAAAATCGATGATTTCTCATCTTGCTGAAGTAGCCAAAGTAATTTCTTGGCATAAACTCTGATTCTATTGATGTGGTGTGCGTGCTTTGATCTGATTTTTGCGATTTTTTGAATTTCTATGCAGTCATTTATTAAGTCATTAATTTTTTGTTGATTGACTGAGGGCATTGATAGTGTTCGGCTTTTTGCAATTTCTCCCCATCTATTGGTGGTTACATGCTTTGAGTCTTTGGATTGAATTGCGGATGCAGGCTTTTTCCTATTTCTTAGGGATAAGTCAATGAATTTTGTTGTCTTTGGTGGTGTGTCGAGGAATTCGATTAGCGCCTCTTGATAGATTTTTGTAAGTCGGTATCCTTTGGTATAACTTTCGCCGTCGTCGAGGTCGTTGGTTGAATTATATTTCCAGCTTTCTTTGATTGCCAAAAAATTGTATGTGGCGTTTACTTGATGTAGATTACTTCCGAATATTTCTCTTAATTCGGAGTGGTGCATGCTGAAATATCCATCGTATTTTCTGTGCGCCCGCTCGTTGCTTGAGCTCATCCAAACTAAGGCGGCTATTGATGCCTGATCTTCATTTTTTGCGTACTTGAATTTCTCAATCTTGCTGCTTAAGTGCTCGATGAGTGCTTTTGGTATTAAGATTCCTGATTTATTGCTCATGTTTTGTTTGTTTTGTTATTCTGATTTTTTCAGAATCTTCTGCGAAATGATTAATAATGAAAATGACTGAGGGCGGATAATGGCGTATTCTTTGACGTCAATTTTATGCATTCTTCTTTCATTTTTTTAAGTTTTCTCGCGCCCTAGTTTGAAATACTCTTCGCGGGTCGCCGAGCGTCTATCGGACAGCGTCCTTGCCTTGCCTGTGCTGCCCATTTGTAGCCGGTACTGTCTAAGTTGATTGCAACCCATGATAGCGATCCCTTCCTGAGTACCCTTGGCGTGGCCGCATTCATTAGATGGTTGAGCTCACGCATTGCGGCTTCTCCGCTCTGACGCTTCTGTTTGTAACTTTCCGTTAATGGAGCGGTTGCTCATGTGCCGATTTCCCTGAAATGTCGCTCACGATGTTCCTCCGTTCTCGCCTTTTCGTCTAAAAACTCCATCAAACGCATTGCGGCGGGCGTGAGCTCGCGCTGGCCTCTGAAACAGACAACAAACTCTCTTTGAGCCCATTCATTGAGTAACGCAACCGTGCGAACTTGTCCTGCAGAAACGTAGATTCTGCTGACCTGTCTCGGCACCACGCTGATACCCAGACCGGAACCTACGACACGGAACGCTGCATCAAAGTTGGATACGACGATTCGGTAGCTCATACGTCGCCCTGCGCTGGCGGCCGCCCGGTTGAGCATCGAGTAAACCGCAGTGGCCGGTTGCAAGCCCACATGCTCGTGGTCTAGCGTTTCTTCAAAATAAACCGCCTGGCGTTCAGCCAAAGGGTGACCAATAGGTACCACCAGTGTCAGTTCATCTTTGCGGTATGGCACCGAATCCAAGCCACGGAAATCGGTGCTGCTCCAGCAAACACCCAGGGACGCCACACCGTCCTTGACGAGGCTGACCACATCTTTAGAAAAACGCTCTTCAATCGAGACCTTGATGTCGGCATGCTCGGGGTCGCGCATGAAAAGCGCAAGGTCGTCGAGCAGTGACTCCGCGATGGCTGAAGCGCTGGCCACGACACTAACGTGCCCCTTGATGCCGCCCTTGAACGAGGCCATGTCGGCTTCTATACGGTCGAGCGTGAACAATACGGAGCGTGCGTGCTCCAACAGCACACGCCCGGCAGCGGTCGGCACAGCACCATGCCGACCGCGCACCAACACCTGCGTGCCGACAGCATCCTCAAGCTGCGCGATGCGCTTGCTGATGGCTGAGGGCTCAATGTGCTGCTCGGCGGCAGCCTCCTTCATGTTGCCGGCGTCACAGACAGCCACCAGTAACTTCAGTGTTTTCAGATCTAAGTCACGCATAGGGGAAAACCCACCCTTAAAGTTCCATTATGGAAATCAATTGCTTCCAAATCATCACTAGATGTTTTTTGCGGAAATCATAGACTTCATTCCATCGGACGTACAGAGTGAATTTGATTGGAAGTTGAGCCCATGCATGCATTGCCACCCCAAGCAGTCATCCGCGAAGTTGGCCTTCGCGACGGTCTGCAGAGCATCCAGACCGTGCTGCCCACGCAGCGCAAATGCGAGTGGATCACCAAGGCCTACGCTGCCGGTCAACGTGAGATTGAGGTGGGCTCCTTTGTCCCGCCCAAGCTATTGCCACAAATGGCCGATACCGCCGAGGTACTGGAGTACGCCAAGACCTTGCCTGGGTTGATGGCCACGGTGTTGATTCCCAATTTGAAAGGTGCTGAGCGCGCACTTGATGCCAATGCCGACTTGATGCTGTTGCCGCTGTCGGCCAGCCATGCACACAGCCTGGCGAACCTGCGCAAGACGCCTGACGAGGTGGTCGCAGAGATGGGGCGGATTCGAGCGGCGCGCGATGCGTCAGGGCGTAAGACCTTGATCGAGGGGGGCGTAGGTACTGCCTTCGGTTGCACGATCCAAGGAGAGGTGAAGACTTCGGAAGTCCTGCGTCTCATGCAGGCCCTGCTGGACGCCGGGGCCGACAGGGTCAGCTTGGCCGACACGGTTGGCTACGCGAGTCCCAGTGAGGTCAGCAAGCTCTTTGAGCAAGCCATGAAACTTGCCGGTGACCGATTCTGTTGTGGGCACTTTCACGACACGCGCGGATTGGCGTTGGCTAATGTATACGCGGCGCTCCAGGTCGGTGTCACGCGATTTGACGCGTCTCTCGCGGGTATCGGGGGCTGCCCCCATGCGCCGGGCGCCAGTGGCAACGCTTCGACGGAAGACCTGGCATTCATGCTCGCAGCCTGTGGTGTCAAGACCGGTCTTGA